>JAEEGL016309980.1_pt1 | contig 15525 bp, 15 predicted proteins | sample 9134231 | NCBI WGS metagenome assembly JAEEGL01 (sample SAMN16246548, study PRJNA631951) | gut metagenome | biome: gut microbiome; feature: rumen; material: fiber-attached | host: Bos | place: Iran: Karaj | collected 2018-10
ATTTAATTTCTAGGTGGATGTTTTGGATTATTTCTAAGCATCCACATATGCGCCCGTAGCTCAGCTGGATAGAGCGTTTGCTTGCGGAGCAAAAGGTCGTAGGTTCGAATCCTGTCGGGCGTACCATGTTGAATTAAGTCCTCTCTGAGGTCTTTTTTCATCTATCTCGAATCAGTTCGAGCAAGTTCAAATTGACATCTTCTAAATATTATTTCTATAAACGAAAAATAAATCTAAAACCTAAAATAAATAAAAGGATTATAAGAGCTACTTATTAAGGCGAAAACTCCGAGTACGAATAAAAGTATTAATATGATATCTGACATAATTATCACGAAATTATTTTTTTTGAAAGCTAAAGGTAGTTTTTTAGCAATTGGGAACATAAATATTAAGCCGATAATAATAAAGCTAAAGTAAGGCATTATCGAAAAATGACTACTTAAGAAATCCGCTAATCCTCCTCTTGGATGAAAGAAGGAGGCAACCATATATTTTAAGTCGCTTAAGCTATTGGCTCGGAATAACAACCAACCTACATTTACTATCAGAAACATATAAAGCCAGCCTATTATTCTAGGTATTTTTTTAAGGAAATTACCTAAAAATTGTTTTTCAAACAAAAGAATTATTGCGTAGTACAGTCCCCAAAGGATAAAATTCCAACTTGCCCCATGCCACAAACCAGTCAAAAGCCACACGACGAAAAAATTCCGCATCCATTTCATCTTTGAACAACGATTCCCGCCTAAAGGTATATATAAGTAATCCTTAAACCAAGTCGTTAGAGAAATATGCCACCTTCTCCAAAAACCCGTAATACTAGTTGCAGAGTATGGATAATTAAAGTTCTCGTCGAAATCAAAACCAAATATTTTCCCTAATCCTATTGCCATATCGCTATAGCCAGAAAAATCATAATAAATCTGCAAAGTATAAGAAATTAAGCCAAAAACAATGATCCATCCATTCAGCGATAATTCCGAAGGCGCATTGAAAATCGCGTCTGCGATCACCGCAACATTATTTGCAATCAATACCTTTTTACAAAATCCAATAATAAACCTTCTAAAACCATCACAGAATTTATCAAAACTGTGCTTTCTCTTTGACAACTGTTTTTCCACCGACGAATAACGTACAATTGGCCCTGCGATCAGTTGTGGGAAAAGTGCGATATACGTCCCTAATGTAAAAATATTTTTTTGTACCTTAACTTTCTTTCGGTATACATCAATTACATATGAGAGAATTTGAAATGTATAAAAACTAATTCCAATCGGTAAAGCTAATCCAGGCAATTCAATACCTAAACCAAATACCTTATTAATATTCAAAAACGCGAAGTCTAAATATTTAAAAATAAACAACGCACCCAAATTTATTATTATTGCAAAGATTAAAAATCGTTTTCTAACCTGTTCATTTTTGCTATTATCAATCTTTAGCGCAACAAAATAGTTCAGAGCTATAGATAATAACATTAAAACTATATATTTGGGTTCACCCCAAGCATAAAAAACCAATGAAGCAACTAATAAAACATAATTCTTATAACTATCTTTTGCTAAATAATACGTAATTAGAGTGAGTGGTAAGAAGGCAAATAAAAATGTCAAACTACTAAACAACATTACAATTCCAATCCTCTGTTTGATTCACTAAGACTAATAAATGTTGGGCTCATTAAAACTAATACTTTATCTATTTTGTTATTTTTAATATAATCCCTGGGGATAAAATTCTCACCAATACTATTCTTGTAATGCCTCAAATCTACAACATATGTTTTATTAAAACTAGATGCAATAAGTTCATTAATAGGGTTGCTGTCTGAATTCCCAATTATTAGCAAATTCTCTTTTTTAGGTTGGTTATAATCGAACACAATTTCCCCATAGTCGTCGCCATAGACATACGCATAATAATTCACCGATTGCCCATATTGATAGTCATGGTTCTCATATTCTTCATAGTGATTATATTTTTGTACCTTTCGATTTATGGCGCTAGAATGCTCCGGCAGATCGAATCTATAATACGTAAATTCCTCGTGATAATCATAATTATTAGTATTTCGTGCAAAAGAGCCATAATAATCTTCATGATTTGTAAAAATCTCCTTTGGTTCGACAATATTCTTCTCACCTAGCATTTCCATTATATCTAAATATCCTTGATAGGACCCAATATAATTCCAGTGATGATCGGTTTTATAAAAGAACCGTTTATAATCATCAAAGGTATCCCATTCCAACCTTTTTAACCCCTTTTCCCCTTTCAATTCTTTTTTAAGCTTGCCATAATAATCATTAACTCTTAAATTATTTTTTGAAAAATCAATCGTCGATGTATCCTCGACAAAATAATAATAGACATCACTAATTTCATTTAGATGATTATATTTTTTTATATTATCATTGATAATGTTTCGCGTTTCTTCCGAAAGAACAGAAGGTAAATAAATAATATAGTCCTCGCAATTAAATAATCCTCGAATTCTTTCTTGATCAGTTTCTTGCAACTTTAAATAACGACCCTTACAGAGACTTTCATGCGCGCCAAAAGTGGGCAAACTATTTAATGCTTTTTTATAAAAAACACGTATTTGTTCGCTCCCGGCAAACTGGTCGGATAATGCGGATTCAAACTTATCCTGGAATTCACCAGTCAAAAACTTATTAAAGGTAAAAATTTGAAAAGTGTTTAAACTCCTGTTTTCGGCCATTGATTCTAAAGTTGTATCTTTCAAATAAGTAAAGATCCCCCATAAAAAAACACAAGACAATAAAATGAAAAACAATATATCTTTATTTTTCATATCGAAGACCTCTCGGCGCTATTCATGATATTCATAATTATCAAACTAACCAAATATACAGAAGCTTTTATTATGACAAAACGAGAATAAAACAAGAACCTTCACTCCATTATCTTTATCGAGATTATAACATACAAATTAGTGTATTATCTATTGTTGACAATAATTAGTACTTATGTTATAACAAGATATATAAATTGCACCTTAAAAGTTTGGAAAGAGTTTTATTCTGTAACTCGTAGTGATCATTATCAACCATAACGCTCAGTACGAGCTGCGGAATAAATCCGCCAGGAGGTAAAAATGCTCAGTTTATCTTGGTTTGAAGAAAGGCACGGTGAAGTGCTCGACAACTGGATTGGTCTCCGTTTCGTTAACTCATGTGGTACCCATTTAGATAAATGGGACGCGCACCGGAACTTTAATCCTTACTACGTAAAAAACAATGACTCACTCGGATTAATGGCTTGTCCTATCTACGAAGCAACACACATTTTCGGTTTTGACAAAATCATGGGAACTAACATCATCACGAACGTGAAGCGTGATAGCTTCAAAAAAACATCCGTCATCATCACTTTCGAAGAGTATGACGAAAGAAGCATGATTGGTAGCGACTGGGCGAGAGTAATCAAAGAAAAAGACTTTCGCTATATTCTTGGAAATATGAATGAAGACTATGCAAAAATGGTTAACGAAGGCATAGTACTTGAAGTTCCAAGAATTGACGGCAGTATTCGTCGTGGCCACTATCAAATTATTGGCTATCGTAACGACGTGTGGTCATTTGACAAATATCCAAGGCACGCCCAAGCAGGATGGTATGTTGAAGGGGCTATAGTCCACCAAGATGAAGACCACATCACGATCGTCAACAGTGAAACAGGCTATCATGAAACATATCTCGTCAACTGGTCTAGCAATGATAAGAGAGGCCAAAACGACCTCTTCGATGACACTGATTACACCTCGTGGATGGGGCTAAATATTCGTCCTATCTTCTTTCCGAACCGCTAAAAACCACTCCGCTATAAAAGCGGGGTGTTTTTTGTTGCTCTAAAAAACTTATGCTATAATAAAAATATGACGTGGGAACTTATTACTAATATTGTTTTAATACTATCTTTAATCACTCTTGGTATTTTTGCCATCCTTGGCCTATACCAATGGATTACTCGAAAAACCTTCAAAAAAATCGATAAACAGATTCGTTGGATGCCGATTCCTCTTGTTCTTGTTGCCTTGACTTACTTAATATTCGATAAGCTTTGGGTTCTTAGTACTCGTCCGAACGGTTCGGGTGAACCGTCCTTCCCTTCCACGCACGTCTTAATTGTTGCAACTATTTTCTTCATAGTTACAATTATCCTTCCTAAATACATTAAATCAAAAACAGTTCGAGTTATCCTCGAACTCTTGATGGTTATTGGTATTGCTTTAACTTGCACCGGTCGCGTTCTTGCGAACCTTCACTGGCCACTTGATGTTATTGGGGCAATTATCTTTGCTTTCATTTATTCTGAAATCTATTTTCAAACTATTAAAAACCATAAGAAAAAGGCTAAATAATGAGCAGTATCTTCACAAAAATTATCAACGGCGAAATACCTTGCTATAAAATTTATGAAGACGATAAAACATTAGCCTTTTTAGACATCAACCCTGAAACGAAGGGCCATACTTTAGTTGTTCCAAAAAAGGAAGTTGATAAAATCTACGAGTTAGAAGATGAAGACTTTAGGGCCCTTATGTCTACTGTCAAAAAGCTTTCAAAACACATGGAAGGAGTTCTTGGTGCTCGTACTCTCTGGAAGGTTATTGGAACTGATGTTCCCCACGCTCATGTACATCTTCTTCCATACGACGAATCCTGGACTCATGGTCGCCATATTGAGTTAACTCCAGAAGAGTTTGAGGATATTCGCCAAAAACTCGAATACAAGGAGTAGTAATGGATCAAGACGATCAATCAACCGATAATCAATTCGGCGCAAATCAAGAAGACTATTCTACCGGCTCTAACGTTGATTTGTCATCGCACGATACTATGTTCTTTGACGCTTCATCATCGCCAGTCGAGGATGAAGGTGTATCTGTTGATCCAAATTTTAAGAGGCCAGACTCCATTACCTCATCTGACATTCCAAGCCCTTCCCTATCCCATTCAGAACAAGGCCAGAATTCTTTACGCATTATACTTGCCATTGGCAGCCTTTTGCTTTTCCTTGGAATTGGAGTCGGCGCCATGTATATGACGAAAACCGGATTTTTCAAAGATAACAGTATTTCAGCTGGGAATCATAGCTTTGTGATTGACGAAAGCAAATGGGAGATAAATGAAATTGATAAAGAAAACAATTTGATTACACTTATTGGTAAAAATGAAAAAGTTATGGTTTCTATTTCAGATATACCAGAATTATCAAATTATCCTTATGATGATCCGTCCACTAAACAATATCTAGGTCTTATCGGCAAAGTAAACACATCTAAGAAGAATTATGGCGATATTAGATGTGCCGTTTATGACACGTCTACGAAGACCAAAGGTGAAACAGTTCACATGAACGTTTCTATTTGTAATATCCAAGATAATACCAATGTTATGATAGGTATTATTTCTAACCAAGATAATCTAGAGCAATATTTTAATGAAGGTATTAACATTCTAAAAACTGCAAAAAAATAAACCCCCAATTAACGGGGGTTTGCGCGGTGGATGGCGTGGTTACAGTCTTTCGATAATCTCAGGAATTCTGCGAGGTTCTCCCTCGCTGTAGCCGTTCGTATCGACCGTGATGTAGTAGCCAGGCTCAGACTTGCCCCAGGTGCGAGAGAAAGGAGTTGAGGTTGAGCCCGTCATGGGCACCATCGTGTGCTCAATCGAGATTACCTTATACTTCATCTCGTCTATCAGTCTACTTGCTTTTCTTATAGCGCCAGCGGCGCCGAAGTCCTGGTGTGAAATATAATGATCGATCATTTTTTTACCCCCTATCAATGATTGTATACTTACATTATAACACATCTTGAAGAAAAAAGCAATAGCTCTTTCGAGTCTGACCTATTTGTGTTATGATAAAAACATGAAATTTGCAAGCAGTTATGAACCGGGGGAATATGAAAGCGATATTTACGCCGCTTGGGAAGCTAGTGGCATTTTCGATCCGAAAATCACAAGTTTACCAGTCGATAATAATGGAGACGGTATTGACGATAGAACAATTGAGAACACCTCAAATGCTTATTCAATCGTATTGCCTCCCCCGAATGCAAACGGTAATCTACATATTGGACACGGCCTAACTGTTGCAACTGAAGATTCTTTAATTCGTTATAACCGCTTGAGAGGTAAATCGTCTTGGTACATCCCTGGCGCGGATCATGCTGGCTTTGAAACCTGGGTGGTTTATGAACGTGAATTAGAAAAACAAGGCCATACTCGTTTTGAATATAGCCGCGACGAACTTTATTCGAGGGTTTGGAATTTCGTCGCTGAACAGCGTGGGAACATGGAGCTTCAGCTTCGTGCTCTTGGCGCCTCATGTTCGTGGGAAGATTTGACCTTTACGCTCGACGAAAACGTTGTAGATCGCGTCTATACAACCTTCGAAAAAATGTGGAATGATGGCCTAATCTATAGAGGAGAAAAGCTTGTAAACTTCTGTCCAAAACATCAAACCGCCTTTGCGGATATTGAGGTTGAGCACGAAGACGAAAAAGGTACTCTGTGGGATATTGCCTATACTTACGATGGAGGCGAAATCGTTGTTTCGACTACTCGCCCTGAAACACTTTTTGGGGATGTTGCTGTTGCTGTGAACCCTGAAGATAAACGTTATAAAAAACTTATTGGTAAAACGGTAAAACTTCCTCTTACAGATCGAGAAATACCAGTTATCGCCGACGAACATGCAGATCCCGAATACGGGACAGGTGCTGTAAAAATTACACCCGCCCATGATTTCGATGATTTTGAAGTTGGCGAACGTCATAATCTCGAACGTATCCCAGTCATCGCCGAAAATGGGAAAATGGTAAATGTTCCAGAAGACTATTACGGTTTAACAACTGCAGAATGCCGCAAAAAAGTCCTAAAAGATCTTAAAGCCCAAGATCTCTTAAGAGGCGAAAAGGCTATCGAGCATAACGTTGCACATTGCTATAAATGCGGAACTACCATTGAACCAATGCTGAAGGAGCAATGGTTTGTTGATGTTGAGAAACTCGCTAAGACCGCCATTGAGCATCTAGAAAACAATGAAATTAAGTTTTATCCAGAAAGCAAAAAGAAAGTCATTATCAATTATCTAAAAGGGTTGAAGGACTGGAACATCTCCCGCCAAATTCCTTGGGGTATCGCTATCCCAATGTTCAGAAAGAACGACGATCGAGCTACTGATGAGCCAGATTGGATCTTTGATCGAAGAACTAATCTTCAAGAAATCGAAAAAGGTGGTGTAAAATATGTTCGCGATGAGGACACATTTGACACTTGGTTCTCAAGTTCTCACTGGCCAATCGTTTGTACTAATTGGACTGAAGAAAACTTTAACCCATATTATCCATTAAATGTAATGGAAACCGGTGCTGACATTCTCTTCGCCTGGGTTGCCCGTATGATTATGATGGGGTTATATGTTACTGGTGAAGTTCCCTTCCGTGAAGTTTATCTCCATGGCCTTGTTTTAGATGAACATGGTAAAAAAATGAGTAAATCTAAAGGAAACGTGATCAACCCAATTGATTTAGTTACGAAATATGGTTCAGATGCGTTTCGTCTTGGAATCCTTCGAGGCCGTTCGGCCGGGCTAAATCAAGCCTTTTCAGAGAATTCTGTCGTGGCAGGCCGCAATCTCTGTAATAAGCTATGGAATATTTCTCGCCTTATCCAATCTATTGTTGAAACAAAAGAGCCAGAAACGTCTGAAACTTATTCAACTGAAAATATGGGCGAAGACTGGATTTGTCGTGAAATAAACGACTGTCTTGAACTAGTTGAAAAAGATATGAAAGAGTATCGTTTCTCTGAGGCGGTCGAAACTCTATATCAGACCATATGGGATAAATATGCCGATTGGTTCCTTGAAAGTCAAAAGCTCTTTCAAAACGTCAATCTCTTAAAGATTACTCTAAATACGCTCTTAATTGCACTTCATCCATTCGCTCCATTTGTAACAGAGGCGATTTGGCAAAACCTAGATTGGACAGAAGGCTTTATTGCGACCGCTAAATGGCCAGATAAGCTCAAATTTGACCCAATTTCGGCCGAAGAGTTTGAAAACATAAGAATTATCGTGTCTGAAGTTAGAACAACCTTACAGAGCCTTCCAGGCACCAATAACGCGAAAAAATATAGCTTACTATACGACAACGATAGTTTAGTGGACGATAACAAGCTCCTTATTAGATCATTAACTAGAGTACCGACCATTAATCCGCTCGAAGGCGCTCCGCGCGGTCTAAGGCTTGCACTAGCAAACCGCGAGATTTATCTCGACGTTCCGGAAAAAGTTGTCGAAGACTATAGAGATGCATTGACTGAAAAAATACTTGCCGTCGGTCGCGAATTGGACGCTCTAAATATGAGAATGATGAACCCAAATTACGTAGATAAGGCTCCGGCTCATCTCGTTAAAGAAACAAGAGACCAAATTACCGAAAAAGAGGAGCTCATAGATCGTTTAAAGATACAGCTGGAATTAATCTAATCAAAAAATAGCCTCAGAAGAGAGGCTATTTCTTGTTAAACTTGTCCAAATTAAAAAGAGGTTTTCCCTTCTCGCCATCAATAATTCCCTGCGCCTCGCGGAGTAGTTTTTTTAAAGCAAAATCAGAAGAAGCCGATCCAATGTGAACAGTTTTTACGACTTTTCCCTGCTCCTTGTAGCAAACTTGTACACCAGTAGCGCCAGAAGTAGTTTTGAACTGTCTAATATAAGCCATATCCAAATTTTACCACAAAAAATCCACCAGATTTTTCCACAAAAAGCATAAGAAAAATTCATTTTCTAAGAGCGTAGCTAGCAACCAAATCGCCTGGCAACCCAACTTGACAAGAAAAAACACAAGCACTAAAATCGAATCAACAACTACCGCGACCGCGGAGAGTTGGGAGTTAGTTTTAGCAACCGAGAATTATCGTCAACAAGTAATTAATACTGCTAAAACAGATAGAAAATGATGCTTATGCAATAAAAAACATAAGCAGTCAATGTAAATAAACCATAAAAGGTTTATTGTCAATTAAAAGCACGTGTGAAAGCTCGTGAAGTTTATTATGCTATAATCTATTTATGAATATCCCTATAACTCAATCAAAAGCCTGGCAAAAACTCCAAGATGATCTTGGAGAAAAAAGTATCCTAAAAACAGAGAAAAACTATAATTATTTAGCAATATTAAAAAACACTCCTGTAGGGAACTACTTATATCTGCCTTACGGGCCAGTTGCAGAATCAAATAGTGGATTTAGAGAAGCCCTAAATTCCTTAACAGAATTAGCAGCAGAAAAAAACGTTTTTTTTATCCGTGTTGAACCATTAAATCCTGATTTTATAAAAGAATTCCCGAAACAATCTAAAAAAACTACAGATTTAAACCCAAAAGAAACCTGGATAATTGATTTAGAAGGGACAGAAGATGATCTTAAAAAGCGTCTTCCATCGCGTCTTCTTAGATATTATCGAAATGCTGAGAAAAATCATCTAAGTATTGAAACTTCAAAGAATCCAGATGATATTGCTTACCTCTTAAATTTGCAAAAAGCCCTTGCAGCAAAAAAGGGAATTAACACCTTTTCCGAAGAATACTTGAAAACAGAGTTAAAACAGACTTTTGCGACCCTGTATTTACTAAAAAACGAAACTACAAAAGAAATAATTGCTGCTGGATTGGTATTTGACGATGATACTACCCGTTATGATTTACAAGGGGCACAATCAGATGAGGGAAGAAAGCTGCATGCGACTGGAATTCTGTCTATACAAATAATCCTCGATGCGAAGAAAAAAGGATTGAAAAAATTCGACTTTTGGGGAATTGCACCTGAAAATGCCCCCAAAAATCACCCTTGGGCAGGTTTCACGAATTTTAAAAAGACATTTGAAGGTACCGAAGAAATACATGCTGGAACTTACGATATTATCTTAAAATCATCGAAATATAAGCTTTATGAACTAACTAGAAAGCTTAATCGTCTTCGTCGGCGCATCTAGGAAGCGTGTTATAATTCTATTATGAAAATGATGGGCCTAACGAGCGCCGAAGTTGAGGCGAGGATTAAACAAGGAAAAACTAACGATTATAAGATCAAAGAGCAAAATTCTGTTAGAAAAATAGTTTCACGAAATCTATTTACGATTTTTAATCTTGTCAACTTAGTTTTAGCTCTCTTAATTATATCTGTTGGGTCATACAAAAATCTCCTATTTATTTTTATTGCGATCGCAAACACTCTAATTGCAATAATTAATGAAATAAGAGCCAAAAAAACAGTAGAAAAAATGAAACTTTTGGCGGAAAAGAACCCTACTGTTATAAGAGATGGAAAATATCTTCAAATCTCCTCTAAAAATCTAGTTGAAGGGGACTTAATACTGTTTAGCATTGGAGATCAAATAATAGTTGATTCAAAAATAGAAGAGGGGATTGTTGAAGTAAATGAATCGTTTATCACAGGAGAATCGAATAATACAAAAAAACAACCAGGGGATAATCTTGTCTCAGGAAGTTTTATTGTCTCAGGAACATGTAAAGCTACCGTCACCTCAGTCGGGGCAGAAAACTATATATCCAAGCTCGAATCAACAGCCCATACAATCAGAACAGAAAAATCAAAACTCTTTACGATTATGAATAATATCGTAAAATATATCTCTATTGCTTTGATACCGATTGGCGCGCTTCTCCTTTGGACTCGTTTTAAGATTGATGGAGAAATACCCGAAATTGCTATAACAAGCACGGTCGCAGCATTAATTAATATGATCCCAGAAGGTCTTATTCTCTTAACATCTTCTGTTTTAGCACTCTCGACTATTAGATTAAGCAGAAAAAAAGTTCTTGTTCAAGATTTATATAGTATCGAAACGCTTGCAAGAGTGGACTGTATTGCGCTTGATAAAACTGGAACGCTTACAACAGGGAGAATGAAAGTAAAAGAGCTTATTCCTGCGAAAGGGGTATCAAAAGAAGCTCTGAATAAAGCATTGGTGCTTATTTTAAGCCATTCCTCCGCAGATACCGCCACTTCACTTGCTTTAAAAGAAAAAGTTCTAAAAGGTGCAAAATCTGAGGTCACTGAGAACGTCGAAGAAGTTATCCCATTCTCCTCAGATCGAAAGTACTCTGGCGTAAAAACGAAAGAAGCAACCTATCTTATGGGCGCTCCAGAACTTATTACAAAAGAAAAGATAGATCTAAATGGAGATTATCGTGTTATTGCAGTAGTAAAAGATAAAAAATTATTAGGCTATGTAACTCTTGAAGACGAATTACGTAAAGACGCGAATAACATCATTAATTACTTCTACAAAAATAATGTCGATATAAAAATTATCTCAGGAGACAATCGAAAGACTGTTGAAAAAATCGCTGCAGCGACAGGAGTAAAAAATATTCATCCGGTCGACCTCTCTTCTTTAAGATCGCCAATTAATTATGAAAAACTCGTTAAGGAGTATAATATCTTCACTCGCGTTAAGCCAGCTGAAAAAAAATCACTCATAAAAGCCCTCAAAAAACAGGGAAACACAGTTGCAATGACGGGTGATGGCGTAAATGATATTCTAGCAATGAAGGAGGCTGACTGCTCGATAGCAATAGGCGAAGGGTCTGATGCGGCCAGAAGATCCGCTAAACTAGTTTTATTAAACAATGATTTTGCATCTGTCCCAAACATCATAGACGAGGGTCGTCAAACGATTAATAATCTCGAACGATCAACCGCTCTATTCTTGGCAAAAACTGTCTATGCCTCAATTCTCGCCGTCCTTTTTGTCTTTCTCCCTCTAAAATATCCCTTTACCCCAATCGAGATGACACTCCTAAACTTTACCTGCATCGGCTTCCCGGCTTTTATTCTTGCTCTTGAAAAAAATACCGAACGAATTAAAAATCAATTCGCCAAAAATATTATGCACTACTCTGTTCCAATAGGAATTACGGTCTCTATCTCGATATTAATACTCTCGATTATAGCTAAGACCAACAGTTTTTCACACACCGAACTTACGACGGCTTCAGTCCTTATCACCTTCGTGATTGATCTAATCCTAATATATTGGATTTCCAAACCACTTAATCCATTAAGAGCTACTCTGTTTTTCACTATTATAGGAATTATGGCAATAGTCTTTCTTATTCCATTTATTCGTAACTTCTTTGAATTCTCACTCTTAGAACAAAATAAGCTAATCATTGTAGCCTCAGTCGCTATCTTGGGTATTTTTCTCTTCTTTATTGTTCGCCAGTTAATGAATTATCTCTATACTCGTATATCAAAAAAACACGACATCATCTAAATACGAAAAACGTCGAATATCTTGTAAGCTATACCGATCTAAGAGGTGACATGTTCGTAGATTGGAACGGTGGTTAGTTCTCTATCGAAACTCTTGGATAAATGTTTAAACTGTATGGGTCAGTTGGTTTGACTCCTGATTGAATTTCATAATATGCCGCCGCTGCGACCATTGCCCCATTATCGCCAGATAAAGAAGAAGCAGGAAAATATGCTTTAGGTAGAGCATCCCTAAGCTTTTCATTTGCGCTCACTCCTCCAGCAACAACAATTGATTTTGTCTCTGGATACTTATCTACCGCCATCTCTATTTTTTCGGTTAGTATTTCGACCGCAGTCTTTTGAAAAGAGGCAGCAAAATCACATATCTGTTTGTTGCTTAGGTGATTTTTAAGATCATATGACGGGTGCGAAATCGGAAGGCCTAATTCTTTTTGGATTGTTCTCAATACGGCGGTTTTCAAACCAGAAAAGGAAAAATCTAAATTAGGCACCTTAGGATGAGGAAACTTATATTTCGTCTCATCGCCATTAAGCGCCGCTTTTGCGATTGATGGTCCACCAGGATAGGGAAGACCAAGAACCTTAGCAACCTTGTCAAAGCATTCTCCAATCGCATCATCATGCGTTGTGCCAATAATTTCGAACTTATTATGCCCAGGCATATAAAGAATTTGTGTGTGTCCACCAGAGATTACTAAAGCGAGTAGAGGAAAAACCGGGAGAGTATTGTTTTCCAGCCAGTTTGCATAAACATGCGATTTCAAGTGGTGAACTGCATAAAGAGGTTTATTGTGTAGAACCGCAAGAGTGCGAGCCGTCAAAGTCCCAATCAAAAGTGACCCTAATAATCCAGGTGCATGCGTTACCGCGACGGCGTCAATATCCTCCCATGTGCAAGAAGCATCAGATAAGGCCTTATTAACCACCGGCATCATCGCCTCTAAATGACTTCTCGCCGCTACTTCGGGGATCACGCCACCATACTCTTTAAAAATATCAATCTGAGAAACAACTACATTCGACAAAATTTTAGCCCCATCTTCAACGATAGCAGCTGCTGTTTCATCGCAACTTGTTTCAATTCCTAAAATTTTCACGCTCAAATTATATCATATACCCCTGTAAAAGTCTAATATAAAATTGACAAAACATAAAAAGTATGCTATAATGAAAGGACACATTTTGTTGGTTAAAGAGAGGAAGTGATTAAAGATGGGAAAAACCAACGAAAGAACCTTAAAAATGATGGAAAACTACATGGACCTGCATGAGCAGGGATGCTCTGTAGCCGAAATCGCCAAAAGGTTCAATCTGACCACAACAACTGTTTACGCAAGACTGGACGAAATAGCGAAGCAAAATGGCGTAACGAGGGAATCTCTCCTTGAGAGACCATTCGAAGCCGACCATTCGGGCCGAAACTATACCCAGGTAAAACCAATTGACCCTTCCGAATTTCGTAAACACTACGAAACTACGATGAGCGGAGTGAACGCTCTCAAGGAAGCAGTCATCCAAGCAATCGAAGACTACGAGATCACAGACCAATTGCTCCAGGAGGATTTCAATGATTAATCAAATGACCGCGAAGAGTCTAAGACTAGCCATTAAAAATGGCTCTACCCCAGAAGATCTAATGAAGAAATACGAATGCACAGAGGAAGAACTCAAGAAACGAATCGCCCAGTTATATAACCAGGGAAAATCCAAGATCAGTCAAGATCTCTTTGGTGAACTTGAGGCAAATCGGAAAAAGAAGGCCAATAAGAAGCCGAAGGATGAAACACCTGAAGACAATCCGGAAGCAACAGTCGAAGAAACTACGATCGAGGCGCCGGTAAAAACGCTAGAAGATCTTCGAAAAGAAGAGGAAATTCTTAGCAACACTCTAATCCAGCTTGAAGGAGAGCATAAAGCGCTCGCTGAGCGGCGTCGACCCTTCAAGAAACGTCTTGAGGAGCTCAAGAGCAGCATCGATGAGATTGCAGCGAAACTTGAGTCTTATAAGGAAGACTTCGAGGGGTGCTTAAGAGAAGCTAATCTCTTAGCCGAAGAAATGAACGATCTATGCAAACCTATTCGTGAGAAAAGAGTGGCACTTGAAGAACTTCGCCATGAAATCGAGAATAGGGAAACAGTCACGTTCTTCGTCTTTGAGGATGGACGCATTGAGGCTCCCGATGATCCAGATTTTGTCATTGACGACGAGGGCTATCAAGATCTGAAGACAGAGTTGAGCGAAAAGGAAGAATGTCTCGATCTTAAACTCCGAGACATCGCGACCCTTGCCCGCCTCATTGTGATTACGAGGGACGTCAAAATCGTAGTTTTGGCTTGCGATAACCCCGAACTCGAAAAAGCGTTTCACGCCCTCCGTGGCGAATAATTTCCATCAGAAGTGCCACCCTAGCAATAGGGTGGCTTTTTCTATCCTTAAAATATTTACTCGTGATGATAGTGCCCACCTTTAGAAATGTCATATGCTCGGTAGACCTGTTCACATACCATCAATCTGGCTAACATATGCGGAAAGACTAATTTCGAAAAACTCCATACAAAGTCAGCTTTCTCTCTTATAGAGTCATTAAATCCAAAAGCTCCACCTATCAAAATTACAATATCGCGCCCATCAAAAAATGCATTGTTTAATTTCTTAGAAAACTCATCCGAAGAAATATTCTCTCCGCGCTCATCGCAGCAAATCACATATTCGCGCCCCGAAAATGGCCAATCCGAAAGCTTCTTTAAAAGCTTTTCTTCCTCCATAAACTCCCACGAGATATCAAATGGTTTTCTTAATCGCTTCTCATACTCTGCACAGGCTTCTGCGCACCATGCTAAATGTTTCTTTCCCCCACAAATAATTCTAATCATACTTAAAATTATACCATTTTATGGTATAATAGGGGCACACTGGACCGTCGCCAAGTGGTAAGGCACTGGGTTTTGGTCCCAGCATTCGCAGGTTCGAATCCTGCCGGTCCAGCCAAGAAAAAAACGAGAGCTTGCTCTCGGTTTTTGTTTTTTGCGACCGGTCGAGGATGAATTTCCTGCCGCCCCAATAAACAACCAATCATTATCGCTATAAAGCGCTTGTGTTTTCGCGAAAAGTGTGCTATAATAAAAGTATGCCTAAAAAACGACGAAAATCAACACGTAAACCTACAAAAAGGACCAA
>JAEEGL010658984.1_pt1 | contig 15524 bp, 16 predicted proteins | sample 9134231 | NCBI WGS metagenome assembly JAEEGL01 (sample SAMN16246548, study PRJNA631951) | gut metagenome | biome: gut microbiome; feature: rumen; material: fiber-attached | host: Bos | place: Iran: Karaj | collected 2018-10
AAGATGCATGCGGTCAAATCCCTGCAGAAGAATCTGGAAAGAAAAAAGGAAACCATGCGTCAGGCCTACGAACCGGAAGAAGCGATGGATGTCTTCTTCGAAGACGTGAAGATCAATCCGAACAAGATCATCCTCGATCTGTACCTTCCCGAACTGAAAGCGGGAGACAGGATCGTTGCGAAAGAGATCTCTCTCAAGGTCCTGGGGAAAGACAAGATCTGCATCATCGGCGAAAACGGTACAGGAAAGACGACGCTGATGCGGAAGATCCATGAAGCTTTGCAGGAACGGGAGGATCTGAAAGTCGGCTACATTCCGCAGAACTACGACGAAATGATGGATATGTCCCAGACGCCTCTGTCTTTTCTCTGGGACGGAAGGATCGCGGAAGAGCGAAGCCGGGTCCAGAACTGTCTCGGCGCTTTGAAGTTTACCACGGAAGAGATGGAACACAGGATCGGGGATCTTTCGGAGGGACAGAAATGCAAGATCCTGCTGCTGAAGCTGATCCTGGACCGCTGCGATGTCCTTCTGCTGGATGAACCGACGCGGAACCTTTCGCCTTTGTCCAATCCGCGCATCCGTTCCATCCTGAAGGAATACAAGGGGACGATCATTGCGGTATCTCATGACCGGAAGTTCATCGAGGAAGTCGCGGACCGGATCTGTCTGCTAAAAGACGGACGGCTGACGGTACTCGATTGACCTGTCCGGACAGGAAAAATATGGTATAATATTTGTTGAATTCTGGAGGAATATAATCAGTGCAGAAGATACGTTTAATGGCACTCGGCGGTCTTGACGAAGATGGCAAGAACATGTACCTGGTGGAAATTGATGGCGATATTTTTGTGGTGGACTGCGGTCTGAAATATCCGAGCGAAACGGAACAGCTGGGGATCGAATACATCATTCCCGACTTTACATATCTGCTGGAACATAAAGACAGGGTAAAAGGGATCTTCATTTCCCATGGCCATGATGACGTCATGAGCGCTCTGGGTCATCTGCTGAACCAGGCCGATTTTGACGTATATGCGACTCCTCTGACCGCAAAACTGCTGGAATCCGAATTCCGGAAGCACAAGATCCCCAACAAGCACATCAACATCATTAAACGCAGCGACACGTTCAAGGTCGCCGGGCATACGATCCATACCTTCCCGGTCATGCAGTCGATCGCCGACGGCGCCGGGTTCGCTTTCGAGACCGATTCCGGCCTGATCGTCTACACGTCCGAATTCATCTTCGATTACGATATCCTGAACAAGGCCTTCTCCATGGACATCAACGCTCTTTCCGAGATGGGGAAGGACAACGTTCTGGTCCTGATGTCCGAGTCGACCGGTTCCACCCGCAGGGGTTACACCGCTCCGAAGCACCGGATCACCGAACATATCGAGCACTATTTTGAAGAGACGGACAAACGGATCATCGTCACTTTGTACCGTCAGAACCTGTTCCGGATCATGGAGATCCTGGAACTTGCCCATAAATATCACAAGAAAGTCTACTTCTACGATGATGAGCACATCCGCATGCTGAACATCGTCGATGAACTGGGATACTACCGGATCCCGAAAGACGTCATCCTTTCCAAGAAGGAGTTCAATAACGATCTTACGGATATCGTCTGCATCGTTTCCGGTTCCGGCAACGAAGTATTCAAGCTGATGCACAATGTCGCGATCGGCGAAGACCGGAACATCGAGCTTCACGAGGCGGATATCGTCATCATCGCTTCCCCGGTCGTTCCGGGTACGGAAAAGGATGCGACGGCGATGGAAAACGATCTGTATAAGGCTGGAGTATCCATCGTCAAGCTCAACGCCAAGCAGATCCTTTCGATGCATGCGTCGATCGAAGATCTGAAGATGATGCTGTATCTGACCCGTCCGCGTTACTATCTGCCGATCAAGGGAGAGTACTCCGATCTGGTGAACAATGCCGACATTGCGGTAGAGATGGGATATACCCCTGACAGGATCATCATCCTGGACAACGGACAGTTCGCTTCCTTTGAGAACGGACGTCTGGTATCGACCGGAGATCAGATCGAACTGCAGGAGACCGCGATCGATTCTTCCGATATGCGCGACGTTTCCGGCATGGTCCTGAAAGACCGCGAAAAACTCTCGACGGACGGTGCTATAATATGTGGTGTCGTGCTGGATTTCAACACCAAGAAAGTCATCGGCGGACCGGATATCCAATCCAGAGGAGTCATCTATCTCAAGGATGCGGATCATATCCTTGCGGAGATCGGCAACATCCTGACGTCCACGATCGAAAGAAACGTTGAAAACGGCACTTATGAAAATATGCAGGTCAGAATGGAGGCCAGGGAACTGATCTCCCGCTATGTTCTGAAATCAACGGGAAAGACCCCGATGATCCTGCCTGCGATCGTAGAGATCAATCTTGGAGAAAACGGTGGCAAAGAAAACTAGAAAAAAGAAAAACAGTTCGCGCCTCAGCTGGCTGATCATCTGCATCCTTCTGGCAGTACTGATCTTCTTCACTGTCAGCAAGATGGGGAAGTTCGGCATTTTTTTCAATAACCTTTTCAGTTTTCTGTTTTCTGCCCTTTACATCATTCCTATCCTGACTTTCTTCTTCTACGGGATCCATTTCCTGTTCTTTTCGGACGGAAAAGAGACCTCCGGAAAGACGATGGCGGGACTGGTCCTGTTCAGTCTGTTCGTGATGCTTCTGGCCGCCTACATCCGCGATGAAGTGACTCTGGCGACTTATCCGAAGTATCTGTCCGATACGTTCCGGTCTTTCCCGGATACCGAACATGTCCTTCCTTATACCGGAGGAGTTTTCGGTAATCTGCTGTATGTGCTGTTCCTGAGTCTGGTCTCCCGCGGAGGCGTGATCATCGTCATGATCGTCATGTTCATCATCAGCTGTATCCTGATCGTTCCTGCCGATATCTATAAACAGGTGTTTACGGATACGCGCAAGCAGATCAGCAGCAGCCGTCAGGAACTGCAGAAGAAAAGAGAAGCGGACCGGATCGCCGCACAGAAAGCCGCAGAAGAGCGCAGAGCCAGAAAAGCCGAAGAGATGGCAAGACTGGCTGAAGAGGAAGAGATCCGCCGCCAGCAGGAAGAAGAACGCCGCAGGATCGAAGAAGAGGAACAGAAAGCCAGAGCGAAACAGGAAGCTCTGGAGGAACAGGCCAGAAGAGAAGAGGAAGAAGCCCGCAAGAAGAGGGAAGCCATCCTCTCCAAGTCTCCGACCTTCATCAATCTGAATGATGAAGAGATCTACGGCAAGAAGAAAAAGAAGAACGCAGAACCGACGCAGAGCGGGGAAGAGATCCCTCTGGTCAAGGAAGTGAAGAAACCGGAAGGCACTTCCACAGTGCGTCCGGTCGTCCGCAAGAAAGGAAACTACCGCATTCCGAAGCATTACGAGGAATTCCTGGATGCGACCTCTTCGTCATCTTCCAGCGTAAACAAGACCTCTGCCGCCGTAAAAGGCGAAAAAGTGATCGAGATCCTGCACAATTTCGGCATCGATGCCGTTCTGCAGAACACATACATCGGACCGTCCGTCACGAAGTTTGAGATCAAGCCGGATTCTTCCGTCAAGATCAACAAGATCATGAACATCTCCGACAACATCAAGATGGAACTTGCGGCCCGCGACATCCGTATCGAAGCTCCGATCCCCGGCAGAAGCGCCGTGGGAATCGAGATCCCGAACGTAGAACCGATCCCGGTCAGGATGTTGGATCTGATGAAAAAGATCCCGGAAGACAAAAAGAAAGTGGATCTTCTGTTCGTTTTAGGCAAGGACCTGATGGGCAAGCCGGTCTATTGTGATCTCAGCAAGATGCCGCATCTGCTGATCGCCGGAGCGACCGGTTCAGGCAAGTCCGTCTGTATCAACGCGATCATCACCTCGCTTCTGCTCCGTACCCATCCGGATGACGTGAAACTGGTCCTGGTCGATCCGAAGAAGGTGGAATTCACACCTTATCAGGATGTTCCGCATCTGATCTGGCCGATCATCGACGATGCCCAGATGGCTGCAAACATGCTGAAAAAGGTCGTCGTGATGATGGAAGAACGCTATGAAGCCTTCGCAGCAGTCGGAGTCAGGAATATCGCCGGTTTCAACGAATTCGTTGAAGAAAACAACGCACATCTTATCGAAGAAGGATCCCGGATGGAGAAACTGCCGTACATGGTCGTGATCATCGACGAATTGGCGGATCTGATGGCGATCGCCCGGAAGGATGTGGAACTTTCCATTCAGCGTATCACCCAGCTCGCCAGAGCTTCCGGTATCCACCTGATCGTCGCGACACAGAGACCTTCCACGGACGTCGTGACCGGACTGATCAAGTCCAATATCCCGTCTCGCATCTCCTTTGCGGTCGCATCATCGATCGACTCCCGAACGATCCTGGATCAGACCGGAGCGGAGAGACTTCTCGGAAACGGCGATATGCTGTACTATCCGCAGGGTGAAACGGCGCCGATCCGTCTGCAGGGCGTATATGTTACCGACAAGGAGATCGGAAAGATCACCTCATATGTCAAATCCCAGGCTAAGCCGGAATACGAGGATTCCTACTATGAATTTCTCACCAACATGAACGGAACGACCGTCATGGCGGGAGGTCCTGCCAATGCCAATGACATGGACTCCCTTTACGATGAAGTCGTAGAATTCGTCAGAGCACAGCAGAAAGCGTCTACTTCGCTTCTGCAAAGGCGGTTCGGGATCGGATACAACCGGGCTGCCCGACTGATCGACACTCTGGAAGACAGGGGTGTCATCGGGCCGGCCAACGGTTCCAAACCGCGGGAAGTCTATCTGAAAGAAGAGGAAGAAGAATAAAGCACGCAAGTGCTTTTTCTTTTTGAGAATAATTTGGCAAAACTATGGGAAAACGATCCTTTTTCTACGTGGTAAAGTATACCTGCAAGCAATGGAAAGGAGGTATATGAACTCGTTTTACCTTGTTGGCAGAGTGGCGGACGAAGCGGAAAAATTCGAATCCGTAAACGGAGTCAAGGTCTGCCGTCTCAGAGTATCCGTGGAAAAAGGCTCCAAGGATCCGACAGACGCCTATGATCTTTACGAAGTCGCGCTGTTCAGAAACCTGGCGGAGGAGGACTATCCGATCGGACAGTGCGTAGGCATTGCCGGGAAGCTGCAGGCCAACAACCTGGAGAAGGACGGAACGACATATTACAGCACGCGGCTGGTAGGCAATTCCGTATCCTTTATCGGCGCTTAGCACAGGCGCGAAAAGATCCCTCAAAAGGGATCTTTATTGTATAATACAGTTATGTTTGAATCATTACAGGAAAAACTAACCAAAACACTTAGAAACGTTCAGGGAAAGGGAAAACTCTCTGAACGGAATATGGAAGACACGCTGAAGGAGATCCGTATCGCCTTACTGGAATCCGACGTGAACTATTCGGTCGTCAAGAACTTCCTGGAGAAAGTCCGTCAGGAATCGATTGGCCAGGATGTGCTGAATTCCGTGGAACCGGGACAGCTGCTGGTCAAGATCATTCACGATCAGATCGTGGAGCTCCTGGGAGCCGAAGATACAGCCCTTCATTTTAATGAAGAAGGCATTACTTCGATCATGCTGGTAGGTCTACAGGGTACAGGAAAGACCACGCAAGCCGCCAAACTCGCCAACCTTCTGAAGAAGCAGGGAAGAAGACCGATGATGATCGCCGGAGACATCATCCGTCCGGCTGCCATCGAACAGCTTCAGACGCTGGGGAAACAGATCGACGTGGAAGTGTATTCCGAAGGAACGGAAGTCCCGGTCGTGGATCAGGGCGTTTCCGGAATCGAATACGCAAAGAACAAGAACTATGATACAGTCCTGATCGATACCGCAGGCCGACTGCAGATCGATGAAGAACTGATGCAGGAACTCAAGGATATCCAGGACAGAGTACACCCTGATGAGATCCTGCTTACGGTAGATGCCCTGACCGGTCAGGACGTTGTGAATGTCGCATCGGCATTCCATGAACTGCTGGAACTCACCGGTCTCATCCTCACCAAATTCGACGGTGATTCCAAGGGTGGTTCCGCACTGTCGGTAAAAGCCGTGACCGGTGTCCCGATCAAGTTTGCGGGTGTCGGCGAGAAGATCACCGATCTGGAGACCTTCCATCCGGACCGTCTGGCACAGAGGATCCTGGGCATGGGCGATGTCGTCTCATTTGTGGAAAAGGCACAGGAAGAGATCGACATGAAAAAGGCGGAAGAGACCGCAAACAGGCTCATGGCAGGGAAATTCACGATGGATGACCTGCTGAATTCCATCGAACAGTCCCGGAAAATGGGACCGATCTCTTCGATCCTGCGCATGCTTCCGGGCATGTCGGAAATGGCCGGCTCTGTCAACGATCAGGCCGCCGATGAAGAACTGAAACGGGTCAGGGCGATCATTCAGTCCATGACGCCTGCAGAAAGGGAAGACCCTTCGATCATGCGCTCTTCGCATAAGAGAAGGATCGCTGCCGGCTCCGGTACGAGCGTGGACGCGGTAAACAAGCTCTGCAATCAGTACGACAAGATGAAGAAACTGTTCAAGAACGTATCCTCCATGGGTTCCATGTTCAAAATGTAAGTATGTGCGGAAGATATCTGCTGAATCTGACTTCGACGAAAAAAGCGAAACAGATCAGGGAAAGAGCGGAGAAGATGAATCTCGTCTTTAAGGAAGGCGAGATTTTTCCAAATGACCAGGTCCTGTGCATCATTCCCGTCGAATCCAAGATCGATCTTGCGGTAATGAAATGGGGGATCCGGAACCGTTCCTTCCAGATCAATGCCCGCATGGAATCGCTGAACGACAGACCGAGTTACTCCGCGATCAAGGAGAAGCGCTGTGCCGTCGTCTGCAGTGGTTTCTACGAATGGGACAGGGATAAGAAGAAGTATCTGGTATCGGCCGAAGAGGAAGTCTTCTATCTCGGTTGCATCTTCAACGACGAGAACGAACTGCTGATCCTGACTCAGGCTGCCGATGAAGAATTCAGCAGGATCCATGAACGCATGCCGATCGTCATGAACCAGAAAGAGATGATCAGTTTCATACACAATGAGGACATCGTTTTTGAGAAGAAGAAACTCGATTACAGTGCAGAAGAGGATCTGCGGCTGTTCTGAGAGGTCGAAAACACGGGAAGCATTCAGATCAGTCAAGTAAAAATACTTGACTCCTGTTTTGACTTGTGTCATTATTATGAGGTAAATTACAGGAGGCATATTATGGTTAAGCTTAGATTAAAGAGAATGGGTGCTAAAAAGGTTCCTTTCTACCGTATTGTTGCGGCAGATGCCAGATCCCGCAGAGACGGCAGAGATATCGCCACATTGGGCACATATGATCCGACAAAGAATCCGGCAATCGTAAACATTGATGAAGAAAAAGCAATTGAATGGCTCAACAAGGGTGCAGTCCCGACGGATACTGTCCGCGCTCTTCTCGCAAAGAACGGCACGATGAAGAAGTATCTTGATTCCAAGAAAAGCAAGTAATGATCGATCTGGAAAAAGTACTTCTGAATCTCGTTAAGCCTTTGTGCTCCGATCCGGATTCCGTCATGGTCAGAAAGATGGAAAGCCTGGACGACAACGAACTGCTCCTGCACGTATATGCACCGAGCGAAGATATCGCCAGACTGATCGGAAAGAAAGGCATGATGGCCAATTCAATTCGTCAAATGTTGCAGGTTGCTTCCAAGATCGAGAAGAAACGGATCTCGATCAAATTCGAAGCACTCTAAGAGATGATTATTCATCTCTTTTTTAATATAATGGAGACATGGAATTCGTACTGATCGGGAAAATTATCAATACATTCGGCATCAAGGGCGAACTGAAGGTCGCTTCCTATACCGATTTCGAAAAAGAACGTTTTGCGAAGGATTCTACCGTCTATATCGGCGAGGAACACCTTCCGTTCAGGGTCGGTTCGCTGCGCAGCCATAAGGGTTTTCTTCTGCTGCAGCTGAAGGACAACGAAGATATCAATCTGGTGGAGAAATACAAGAACCGCCTGATCTACAAGGACAAGGAAGACATTCCGCCTCTGCCTCAGGGGGAATACTATTTCTCCGATATCAGGGGCCTGGAAGTCTATGTGGAAGGAATCCGTGTAGGCAAGGTGATCGAAATGGAGGAAGGGACCGTCCACAACAACATGCGCATCCGGAAAGAAGAAGACGGGAAGGAATACCTCGTTCCGTTTCTTCCGGTATTTGTGGAGAACGTCGATCTGGAAAACGGAAAAATCGATATCATCAGGATGGAAGGTCTGCTATGAAGATCACCGTGCTGACACTGTTTCCGGAGATGTACGAAGGATTTCTGCACACCTCCATCATCAAAAGGATCCTGGAGAAGGATCTGGCACAGATCCGTATCGTCGATATCCGTGACTATTCCCGGGACAAGCACCGTCACGTCGATGACACTCCCTATGGCGGAGGAGCGGGGATGCTGATGAAAGTGGATGTCGTCCATCGTGCCTTGATCGACAACATCTCCAACGATTACGTATATACGATCCTCACGGCTCCCGGGAACCGTCCGCTCACCCAGAGCGACATGGAACGTTTTTCTACGCTGGATGAACTGGTCATCATCTGCGGACATTACGAAGGGATCGACCATCGGATCGAACGCTATATCGATGAAAAGGTCAGCATCGGCGACTATGTGCTGACGGGCGGGGAACTGCCTTCCATGGTCCTGATGGACGGTATCCTGAGACTGCTGGAAGAGGGGATCTCTGCCGATTCGCTGAAAGAGGAATCCTTCAACAACGGTCTTCTGGAATATCCGCAGTATACCCGGCCTGTCGAATACAATGGGGACAGCGTTCCGGAAGTCCTGCAGAACGGCAACCACAAGGAGATCAGGAGATACAATCTCAAGATGTCTCTGAAGGAAACACTGATCAACCGTCCGGAACTGCTGGAAAAAAGGGAATTCACCAAGGAAGAGAAAGAGCTTCTCGCGGAGATCGTCAGTGAATTATAAAGAGAAGATCAAAGTGATCGTCTTCGATTTCGACGGTACCCTGATCGATTTCAGCTATCAGACGACCGAATATACCAGACGTGCCCTTGACGCCTTGAAAGACAGGCCTTACAGGATCTGCCTTTCCAGCGGCAGACCGTGTCATATCGCCATCCACGCCTTTCGCAAGACGTTCGGAGACTATCCTCTAGATTACGTCTTCGGATGCAACGGCGCGGAACTGAAGGACATGAAAAGCGGGAGACTGGAGATCCTGAATCCGTTAAGTGCTAAGGACGTCCGCTATATCGGCAGGACGGCAAGATATGAACACGCCATCCTGGGAATTTACGAAGACGACCATTTTCTGGTCAGCAGGGAAGTGACAGAGCCTTCTCTCCGGGATTGGATCGCCGCCCGCGATCTCTATCCGATCCTTTACGATTTCACCGCAAACGAAAGCGAACGATCCAAGATCCTGGCGATCTGCGACCCCGCGCACAAAAAGGACGTCGCCGATTTCATGGCATCCGCAGACCTTTCCCGTTTCAATACTTCCTTTTCTTCCGACATCTGTTTCGAGATCGTCGCAAAGGGGGTAGACAAGGCGTTCTCCTGCCGCAAGCTTGCGGAACTGATCGGATGCGAAATGGACGAGATCCTCAGCTTCGGAGACAACGAGAACGACATGGCGATGCTGAAGGCTACGACCGGTGTCCTGATGGGAAATGCCGCAGAGGAACTGCAGCCGCAGATCCCACTGCATACCTCTTCCGTCACGGAAAAAGGAGTCTATGATTTTTTGAGTCGAAATCATTTGATTTAATCGATCATTTATGATAAAGTAATTAAGCGCTGTTCCGCTTTTCGTTAACGATTATGAACAGATGTCTACATATTGTCAAAGGAGAAAGAGATGAATTTAGAATTAGTTAATGAGATCACCAAGGAACAGATGAAGAATGACATTCCTGATCTTCGTCCGGGACAGACAGTCCGCGTTGACGTCAAGATCAAGGAAGGTGACAAATCCCGTATCCAGGCTTACGAAGGTATCGTGATCAAGGTTCAGGGTTCCGGAATCGGCAAGTCTTTCACAGTCAGAAAGGTCTCTTCCGGCGTAGGCGTCGAGAGAACATTCCCGGTCCATTCCCCGATCATCGACAAGATCACCATCGTCAGAAAAGGTAAAGTCAGAAGAGCGAGACTGTTCTATCTGCGCAACCGTTCCGGCAAGTCAGCCAAGATCAAGGAAGTCAGATAATCCTCAAAAAGCCGTTCAACGGCTTTTTTGATGTATAATGTGAATGATATGAAAAACACCCTGAAAGAAGCCGCCAAGATCCTGTTGACCGCTGCGGTACTGGCTTTTCTTCTGATCAAGTTCGTACTGATCCCTTGTGTCGTTGATGGTGCCAGCATGTATCCGATCCTTGAAAACAACGATTTCGGCTATTCGTTTGTATTGAGCCGGAATCTCGGGATCAGCCGTTTTGATATCGCCGTGATCTCGATCGACAACGGATCAAACCGGAAACTGCTGGTAAAGAGAGTGATCGGTCTGCCCGGAGAGAAAGTGGAATACAGGGATGACAGACTCTATATCGACGGGGAATATGTCGAAGAGCCGTTCCTGAGCGAACTGATCGTGACGGAGGATTTGGAGATACAGCTTGGCGAAGGGGAGTATTTCTGTCTGGGAGACAATCGCTCGATCTCCCGCGATTCCCGCTATTACGGACCTTTCCAGAAGAAGGATATCCTCTCGACGCATTTATTCATACTGTTCCCGTTCTCTCATTTCGGATATAAGGATTGACGGATATGAGCGAAAAAGCAGTCAACATCAACTGGTATCCCGGCCATATGGCCAAGGCCAGAAGGCAGATGGAAGAACAGCTGAAACTGGTCGACATCGTCGTGGAACTGCGGGATGCGAGGATCCCGGAGGCTTCTGCGAATCCCTTGCTGGCGGAATTGTCAAAAAATAAACCGGTGCTCATTATATTGAACAAGGCGGATTATGCCGACCCTGAAGTCAGTGAGAGATGGCAAAAGAAGTATGAACACTGTCTTTTGACCGACAGCGTTTCCGAGAATCTGACAAAGAAAGTCGTCAAGGAGATCCAGACGATCCTGGCCGCAAAGCTGGAAAGAGCGAAAGCCAGAGGCATCCGCAAGAAAGTCCTCCGGGCGATGGTCGTAGGGATCCCGAATGTCGGTAAATCGACTTTTATCAATAATATCGTCAAAAAGAAGGTCGCCAAGACCGAAAACCGTCCGGGTGTGACCAAATCCCTGCAATGGATCCGCATCAACGTAGATGTCGAACTGCTGGATACGCCGGGCGTTCTCTGGCCGAAATTCGACAATCAGGAAGATGCGAGACTTCTGGCGCTTCTGGGTTCGATCAACGACGACGTCCTGGACAAACAGGATCTTGTCGTAAACGGACTGGAATACATCCGGGACAAGTATCCGGGAATGCTGAAAGACAAGTACGGGATCAGTGAAACGGAAGACGATCTTCTGGAAGCGATCGCCAGGAAGAAACTCTGGCTTCTGTCACAGGACAGGATCAATACCGAAAAGGCGGTCGATCTGATCCTGAAAGACATCCGCAACAACCGCATAGGCAGGATCAGCTGGCAGGATGCTGGAGAATAGATACGAAAATCTCTACTGGTCACAGGACCGGTACGTCATGGGGATCGATGAAGCCGGCAGAGGACCTCTCTGCGGTCCTTTGGTCGTTGCCTGCTGCGTGCTTCCGATCGGCTACCGCAACGAAGAGATCGATGATTCCAAGAAACTGACGGAAAAGAAAAGGGAACGGCTTTTCGGACAGATTATTCACGATGCCCATCATTTCGAATTCCGCATCGTCTCCCCGTCGGAGATCGATTCTCTGGATATCTATCATGCCACCCAGAAAGCAATGGACGAACTGAGCCGGTCCTGTCATTTTCATGCGGTAACGCTGACGGATGCGATGCCTTTGCACAGGGATGATGTCATCGATATGGTCAAGGGCGATGCGAAATCCATATCGATCGCCGCTGCCAGTATCCTGGCAAAGGTACTGAGAGATCACATCATGAAAGGATATGACATCCTTTATCCGCAGTACGGTTATGCGAAACATAAAGGATACGGAACGAAAGAACACCTGGAGATGATGGACCGATACGGACTCAACGAGCTGTATCGGATGTCTTACCATCCCTGCAGGGAAAGACAGCTGAAACTGTTCTGAGTATTTAGGAAAACGGAGGGTCCCCGGTGAATCATAGACAGATGAACAGGGACCTTTTGATTTCCTATTCCTTATACTATCGGGGCGAATACGGTCACATCCGACAGGCGATCGCACACAATACTCCCGTTCCTGCCGGCAGGGCGGACAATGCGCTGACCGTTTTTGACGATGCCTATCCGGAAAAGCTCCTGGATCTGTGCTATCCTCCTTTCGTTCTGTATTACAAAGGCGATCTCACTCTTCTGAAAGAGAAGATGATCGCAGTCGTAGGCTCACGGAAATGCTGCGATTATGCGAAGAAGGCGACGGAACTCCTCGCAAGAAAACAGAAAGACTCAGTGATCATCTCCGGTCTGGCAAAAGGGATCGATGCGACCGCGCACCGTTATGCGGAAAAAACGATCGGGATCCTGGGTTGCGGGATCGATCGGGCCTATCCTTCGGAAAATGCCCGGATGATCGCTGAGATCGGCAGACAGGGACTGATCCTATCGGAATATCCGGGGACGGCTCCGCCTCTGGCTTACCATTTTCCGTTCCGCAACCGGCTGATCGCTGCGCTTGCCGACAGCGTATACGTCATGCAGTCGGAGAAACGTTCCGGAACGATGACGACCGTCAATGAAGCGCTGGAACTGGGAAAGGAGATCAGAGTCCTACCGTATTCCCTGTTCGAAGATGCCGGCGTCCATAACAACCGTCTCATCTATGAAGGGGCAACTCCGATCGAAAGGGATGAAATTGCATTTTAGAAATTTTTATGTAATTATATGAAATTGTAAATAGAGGTACTTATGAAAAATCTGGTAATCGTGGAATCACCATCCAAATCAAAGACGATCGAGAAATATCTCGGCGATAACTATAAAGTCACTTCTTCAAAAGGTCACATCTGCGATCTTGCGACAAAAGGCAAAGAAGGCCTGGGCGTCGATATCGACAACGATTTCAAGCCGACTTATGTCGTATCCGATGACAAGAAAGACGTCGTCGCTGACCTGAAAAGACAGGTCAAGAAAGCGGATTTCGTCTATCTGGCGACCGACCCAGACCGGGAAGGGGAAGCGATCTCCTGGCATCTGGCCAGAGAACTGGGACTGGACCTCGATCAGAACAACCGCATCGTCTTCAACGAGATCACAAAGGATGCCGTTCTGAAGGCTCTGCAGCAGCCACATCAGATCGATATGGCTCTCGTGCGTTCACAGGAGACCAGAAGGATCCTTGACCGCATCATCGGCTTCAAGCTGTCCAAACTGCTCCAGAAGAAGATCGGTTCCAAATCAGCCGGACGCGTTCAGTCGATCGCTTTACGGATGATCTGTGACCGGGAGAAAGAAATCAACGCGTTCGTTCCGGAAGAATACTGGACGATCACAGCCGATCTGGGAAAGAAACTTCTTTGCGAATTGAGCCGGTTCAAGGATGAAAAGATCTCCATCGGCAACGAAGAAGAAGCAGACCGGATTCTCGGACAGCTGAAGGAAGACTACCTGCTGGAAGAGATCAGTGAAAAAAGCAAGAAGCGTTCCGCTTTCCTGCCTTTCATAACCTCTACGCTTCAGCAGGAAGCATCGACAAAGCTGGGCTTTGGTTCCAAGAAGACGATGATGGTCGCACAGAGTCTCTATGAAGGCGTTCAGCTGGCCAACGGCGCACAGGGTCTGATCACCTATATGCGTACCGATTCCACCCGTCTGTCCAAGGAATTCATAGACAGCGCCTACGCTCTGATCGAAGAGGAATACGGGAAGCAGTACAAGGGCTTCTATCGGGTCAAGAACGATGAGAATTCCCAGGATGCCCATGAAGCGATCCGTCCTACCGGAATACAGAACACGCCGGATGCGGTCAAACCGTATCTGAGCAACGATCAGTACCGTCTGTACAAGATGATCTATGCCCGCGCTCTGGCTTCCCTGATGGCACCCGCCGTCTTCGACAGCGTCACTTATACCTTCGACAACAATAACTATAAATTCGTGATCAGCGGTTCCAAGATGGAATTCGACGGCTATCTGAAAGTCTACGGGGATTACGATTCTTCCAAGGATACGATCCTGCCGAAACTGGAAGAGGGAACTGTTCTGAAGGCACAGAAAGTCGAAAAGCTTCAGCACTTTACCGAAGCTCCCGCAAGATATACCGAAGCCAGACTGATCAAGGCTTTGGAAGAAGAAGGCGTCGGAAGACCTTCGACATACGCGACGATCATCGATACCATTCAGAAACGCAATTACGTCGAACTGAAGAAAGCGAGCGATTCCGGTAAGACGAAGTATTTCTTTCCGACCGAACAGGGGATCCTGACGGATGAAAAACTCAGAAAGTACTTCCTTTCCGTGATCAATGCGAAATATACGGCCGATATGGAGACCAGACTGGACCAGATCGCCGAAGATAAACTGGATAACGTGACAGAACTGAAGCGGTTCTACGATGAATTCCAGCCGCTGGTGGACTCCGCCTATGAACAGATGGAGAAAGTCCAGCCGGAAAGCACCGGAGAGAAATGTCCGGAATGCGGCGGTGACGTCGTGATTCGCAATGGCCGATACGGCAGATTCAAATCATGCGTCAATTTCCCGAACTGCCGCTGGCACGAATCCCTGGCTAAAAAGGAGGAACCGGAAGATACGGGCAGGACCTGTCCGCGCTGCGGTAAGCCTCTGGTCAAGAAGAAATCGAGATTCGGCAGTTATTTCATCGGCTGTTCCGGTTATCCGGACTGCGATTATCTGGAAGCGATCGAAGGCGAAAAGAAGAGACGTTTCTATCGCCGTAAGAAGGCATGATGAAAGTCAGAATCATCGGAGCCGGTCTTGCCGGCAGTGAAGCCGCCTATCAGCTTGCACGCATGGGATTTGAAGTCGATCTCTATGAACAGAAGAGCGTCAGACGTCATCCTGCGTTCAAAACGGACGGTTTTGCGGAACTGATCTGTTCCAATTCCCTGCGCAGCGACGATCTTCAGAATGCCGTCGGTCTTCTGAAGGAAGAGATGCGCTGTCTGGATTCCCTGATCATGAAAGCCGCAGACCTATACCGGGTACCTGCGGGAAAATCCCTGGCTGTAGACCGTCAGGGCTTTTCGGATTTCATCACCAAGACGATCTGTGAAAACGACAGGATCCACGTGATCCGGGAAGAGATCACGCAGATCGATCCCGATATTCCTACGATCATCGCGGCAGGACCGCTTTGCGAAGGAAAGCTGGCGGAAGAGATCGGAAAACTT
>JAEEGL012205412.1_pt1 | contig 15524 bp, 24 predicted proteins | sample 9134231 | NCBI WGS metagenome assembly JAEEGL01 (sample SAMN16246548, study PRJNA631951) | gut metagenome | biome: gut microbiome; feature: rumen; material: fiber-attached | host: Bos | place: Iran: Karaj | collected 2018-10
ACAGGGAGCACACAAGGCAATGCCCTGTTTCTGCCAATATGCACGGACATGTATCAGATGCATAGTTTGAACATCCGGTAAAAACCTTCAATGTGTCCTCACTCCTTCTTTATTCTGTTCTCTCATCACGGCATCACCGTATTTTCCGCATAATATCCCTATGAAAATTATCGCGCATTCGTATAAAAACCTGGTAAAGCAACAATAAAAATACAATTAAAAATGAATCTCTTTCCCTTCCATATATTCAACTGTTACCTGTTTGCCTTGTATTTCAAAATCTGGTTCCACATTTAGGGCAGAACTCAAAATCCTCAGCAGTTTCATATCCGCATTGTCTACACCTTTTATAACCTCTTGCATATCCGTTTCCATCCATCACTCTTGTCAGATGGCACTGCTGAATTTCAACTTTCTCTCCCCTTGCAATAGCCTTGCCTATTTCAGGATCAAGCTCATATACTGTACCGCAGCAGCTTGTCTGAACATAGTACCGTTTGCTCCACTTGAATGTAGGAATGAAGAAAAGAGACAGAACCATATATGTCATGAACACATTGAAACGACCATACTTTCCACAGATTGTACAGGTCACAAGCTGATTAAAATCAAAATCTTTCCTGCCTTGCGTTATTCCCATTATGAAAAACATTTTCCATTACTCCTTAGTCAGAAACCTCTTCTTAGCTTTTACCACTTTTCCAGTATCTTCCGATAATCAATCGTTTTGGCGACTTTTCTATAAACATCTCCCTATTGGCTGGAAATACTGATAGCGAAGATTTCCTTCCTCATTTCTGATTGCTTCAGCTATCCCTGATGACTCCATTTCATCAGCAAAAGCTCTTGCATTGCCATTTGTTCCCTTGTAATAAAGATTAACAGTTATCATATCCTAAATACCTCATTATCCCTGAGTTACTCTATCGACTCAAGATATTCCACAGTCTTCCCATGTTTCAATGCATACTCAATCTCAGACCTCGTACTGTCTCCTATATAATTTCCAACATTTATGACATAAATACCATCTGCCATATCTATCTTACGTTTATGCATATCGTCTAACATTTCTTTGGTCTTGGTAAGCGTCCCTTCATCCATGTTCTCCCAGACTTCCTGATCCCCGGAATGTCCGAACAGCCCAACGCTTATCACAATGCACCCCTGCAGAGTCAGTCTCTTCTGAACTTCCATGAATTCATTCTTAAAACGCGTACTTCCACAAAGAGTTATTACCTTGTATCCTCCAACCATAAACAAGCCTCCTAAAAAACACATACCAACATTATAACGTAAAAATCCCCGGAGCATTGACCAAAATCATCAACAACTCCGGGGATATATAACCCTATTTATGCATTTTTTCTTTTGTTCTCGTAATCATCGCAGATTACAGCTGCTACTACATTTACTGTTTTCATGTGTTTATCCTACGTCTAGCTGATTAGAACCAACCCTTCACCGTCTCAATTTCCTTCACGTATCCCTCATCGTCATTAGGTGTTTCCAATATAAACGGCAGTCCTTCGAAAGCCGGATGTATTGCAAATCTCTTCATTGCTTCCATGCCTATCATTCCCTGTCCGAGTTTTTCATGGCGGTCTTTTCCGGAGCCGCACTCATTCTTGCTGTCATTGAAGTGAACTGCCTTAAGTCTGTGAAGGCCGATGATCTTATCAAACTGATCAAGCACTCCGTCCAGGTCACCTGCGATATCGTACCCGGCATCCCAGGTGTGGCATGTATCGAAGCAGACTCCGAGTTTGTCATTAAGCTCCACCAGGTCAATTATCTGCCTGAGCTCCTCAAAGCTTCTGCCGACTTCTGAGCCTTTTCCTGCCATGGTCTCTAATAGAACCGTCGTCTTCATCTCCGGCCAAAGGGCATTATTTAGTCCCTCCGCTATCTGACTTATTCCTACATCTGACCCCTGTCCTGTATGCGAACCGGGATGGAAATTGTAAAACTGATTTGGAAGGTATTCCATTTTCTCCAGATCCTTCTTCAGCATATCAAGTCCATTCGCTCTCGTATCAGGATTTGCAGAGCATAGGTTCATGGTGTAACTTGCATGAGCCACGAGTTTTCCGAATCTCTTTTCAGAGAGGAGTTTCTCAAGTGCTTGGGCATCTCTGGGGTCTACATCCTTCGATTTTCCTCCCCTGGGGTTGCGTGTAAACCATGAAAATGTATCTCCGCCAAAAGCTACCATCTGACGTCCCATAGCTTCATATCCATTTGTAACTGATAAGTGACAGCCTATGTAAATCATTTCTTTTCATTCATCCTTTCAAAAATCAAATTCACAAACCTTTCACACTCTCCCCGCATATTTTTAGTTTGGCTTAAGCATCATCCTCTATAGTAAACACATCAAGAGGAGCACACCTCTTGAGAACCCCTCATAGAAACTTTTCTTCATAACACACTGCCAGGCTCATAACAGCCTGGCAGTACCCCTCAAAAATTCAGCCTCTGCTGATTCCCTTTTGTAGCTAGTTTTCCGTTTGACATCTCTCCAAATGTGATGGTGATGTAACAGTCATCCGGTCTCAGATACTTTTCTATACATTTAGAATATTCCCTGGATGCAATGCTATATGTTGCCTCCCTTTATTTCTTTACAATAATATATAATATATTCCCCATAACCATTTATAATCTTGCTATCACATATTCACCATTTGCATATTTCAGTGATTTATTATCAATGCTAAAATTCATTCTTTTAAGCTCAGCCACAAGCGTATGCATGAAAAATCCATGTGTAACTACCACGCAGTCTTCATTATTATCCATAAGCATCTTCACAAACTGCATAGCCCTTTTTTCTGTCTGCATCCTACTTTCCTTCTGCCTGCTATTATTGAAATACCATTGAATCCTGCCTGAGATATTCCAAAACAGTAATGGTAATTTAACCCCGCTATTAAAACTCGCTGATAATGGAACTTCGTTAATCAGATCTGTAGAAATAAAATCCTGCTCACCAAAGATATTCTGAGCTGTTTCCCTCGTTCTCGGCAACGTACTTATGTAGTATCCGGAATATTTCGCATCCGGTATAGAATAACCTGCCTTCATGATATGAGACTGTTCATATTGCATGCAAGCTTCGTCAAACCGGTCAGATGTGTACCATGATTCCCATCTGAAATTCACTTTACCATGCCTAATAAGAACAACCTTCACCTACACCCTCCGATAAAAACATATCTACAATTGAGTACTCCAATGGCAGCGTGCCATGGTTTGCATTATGAACCTCCATGCCACTATCAATCATTAGTGCATGCTCTGTTCCAAGTAGCAGAAAAAATCTCACGCCACCTTCATCATTATCATGGTCTTATATTCCCTTTTTCAATATTCTCCTGAACCAGCTTATCTGTCACTTCCTCATACAGCTTTTCAGATCCTAATCTTGTCTTGCTCTGTCTTCCATAGATCTGTTCTGCTGTTACCTCATGCTCTTTCCAATCATCTCCGCCATTACTGTTATTTAAAATAAGCGGCTGCAGATTGTCCATGGCATGCGCAAACTTTGACTCCGGTGTCTGATATTCTTCGAACTCGTCAAAAAGCGATATCAGTTCCTCTTTCTGATCCTCAGGAAGAATAGAAAAAATCCTCTCTTTTGCCTTATCCTCCCTCTCCTTCTGAGTCTTAAGGCCTTCCTCATCATAAGCGTAGGTATCACCTGCATCTATCTCAACGACATCATGTATAAGACACATGATCATGACCCTTGCTATATCAACAGGTTCATTAGAATACTCCTTCAGCAAATAAGCCATAAGAGCCATATGCCAGGCGTGCTCAGCATCATTCTCATTTCTGCCGTGACCTGACAAATGTGTCTGTCTGAATATATTCTTTTCCTTATCAACTTCCAGTGCAAAATCCAGTTGTTTCTTAAGTCTATCGTCCATCGTATCCTCCTGATATTTCCATGAATAATTATACCCATGAAAAAGGCAGGACACAATTCAAAGAAAACTGCGTCCTGCCGATTGGTGTTATCATTAATTTAGTGCATCTGGCTTCTGTTCCGATGCCTTTTTCTTATCAATCATTGCTCCGACCATCATACCTACAAACATTCCAAGTCCTGTTCCAAGACACATGCCTGTCGATACTTTTCCGGACAAGAGATAACTTGCTAAACATCCAACTACAACTCCTATGCCTATCCCCAAGCTCTGACCCAGTATCATATATCTGTGCCTGGCTCTGTTCTTTTCAATCTCTTCCTTGTTCTTTTCAGACATCTCCTTGACGTTTTTGGAAGTTGCTACGCCAAACAATAGATAAACCGGTGCAAGTACTCCGATCAATGCGATGAATAACCAGATTTTAGGTGTCATTAATTCAAGCCTCCTCTTTTAAGTTCTACTAACAAGATAGATTAAAATTACTCTCTTTTCGAAACTGTCCTTGACTGTTTTCAGAAAAACTTTATTATTTTTTTTCGTTGATGCTATTATATTGGTAACTGGATATAGAATATATATCCACCATTGCGATATTATTATTTCTATTTTCCGTTTATGGTAATTTATTAAAAAACAGAGGTGATTCCATGTCAACGTATGCTATCTCAGATCTTCATGGACAATATCATATCTTTCAAAAACTCCTGGATGTAATCCACTTTTCAGATGATGACTTTATGTATGTGCTGGGAGATGCCATTGACAGGGGCCCGGATGGAATAAAGATATTACAGACCATAAAGGATGCTCCAAACATGGATCTTCTCATAGGCAACCATGAATTCATGATGCTCAATGCCGTCGCACCAGATGGTTCCATTGACAATACTCCCAGAAAAGATGCCTACCTTTGGTTATACTCAAATGGTGGAGAAGTTACTTTTGAACATTATAAGGAATTATCTTTAGATGAACGAAAAGCCCTTCTTAATTGGCTGAACACAAGAGTCCTTACAACTCTTGCAGACATAGGTGATACAACATTTTGCCTTACCCACTCATATTTCAAGGTTGCACTTATCGATACAAAATTTGAAGATATCGGCTATCAGACAGTATGGAACATCGTGTGGAAAACACCTTATCGTCCTGACATTTTTGTAGCAACTGATGATTACATTGAAAATGATTGGCAGTTCATCATAGGGCATGTTCCGGTTCAGCGAGTTGCCGGTCTTGATACAAAACTTCAGGCATTTCATGACCAGAACATAACCCTCATCGATGGTGGCTGTTCCTACAGAGATCGGGGAGTACTTAATGACAATGAGTATGGTGTCATATGCATACGGCTCGATGATATGAGTGAAATAGCACTTACATTTGCTTCACTATGAGAGAGTTGCTCAACCCCATTTGCCTTTGAATCGTAATCATCTATTGTTACTTGTTTTATATTATATTCCATCGTTATGTCCTCAGTTATTCTGCAAGTCTATTGGAGGTTAGCAAGCATTCCGAGAAAAATCAAATAAACCACAAAGCACGCACCTACTACAAAAGGTATTCCTGTAACAATTCCCGGTATAAGAACTAATATCTTTTTTGAGCGTTCCTTAATTCCATAAGCTGATAGCATAAACAAACAACTCGCTATCATCGGAATAAATCCTATCCCCAGCAATATTATATTTCTCTCAAATTCCGTGAAAGGAATCATTGCCTCGGGATTGCTTACAGTATTTCCACCTATAACTGCACTTGCTCCAAAGAAAAGCACACAGCATATTCCCATAATGTAAATTGTAGTAGCAATAATTTTCTTATTCATACAAGTTTCCTACCCCCTGAAACTATATCTGTGACCTGGGGATGCCACTCCCCAAGCAGAAACATAGTACTACTATAGCAAAAAATACCTGTAGACAGTATTTTCTACTGCCTATAGCCAACTTTTGATTCTTTTCCCGTATTCACATCTCTGTAAATTAATCAGATTATTTCATAAGATTTGTAATCTTTACTATCAGGCGATATATGATAATCTTTGTTTTTCTTTTTCATAAGATCATTTCCCTTTAATAGCTTCTTCATTTTCTTCGCCTTGGATTTTTGTACTACTATATACAAATTCTTACTCTTTTTAGCAGATCCTTTAAATGATTTCTTTGAGATAGAATTTAGATTATTCGACAGGTAAACACTGACTAAATTGGGACATTTTGAAAATGCGCCTGTTTCAATCTTCTTTGTCTTTGAAAAAGTTGTTATAGTAACCGATTTTAATTTTTTGCAGCCTTTACAAAAATCTTTTGGTAGCGTCTCACAAAATCCCCCACAAATAATATATTCCAGATATTTGTCATTTTTTAGCGCTCCACTTTCAATCTCAGTTATGGCTACACTTTTCTGTCCTTCAAATCCATCCAGATATACGCCATGCGGTAAATATCCCTCAGTAACAATGTTCGGGTCGGTATTTCCGGGAGCCCGTCCTATGAACTTGGCAGTACCACATACATCGGAATTATTCAATGATTTTCCCATATACCTTATGCTGGTAATCTTGTATAGAAGGTGATGCTGCGACTCCCAGATATCCCCCACCTGTAGATATGTTTCCCCATCTCTTTCATAAGCTGCCTCTGAGCTAATCTTTACACAAGAGATCAGCATCAAAGCAAATATCATACACAACATTGTCTTTCTAACTTTTTTCATTTCATTTTCTCCCTTCAAACAAAAAGACTGCAAATACAGCGAATCACTCCGCTATTTTTGCAGTCAAACCATCTTTTTAATAATTCACAAAGATTTACAACTTTGCGTCCATACATCACTGTATGTTTGCCCCAACGACAGCCGCATAAGAGTTCACTTTATCTTATGCTTTCCTTTCCCCTAACTGTCTCTTCAATTGTTAGTTCCCTCATAGTGAAATATTATACATTATGTGATGCGTGCGATAAAGCGTATCTTTCATGATATACCCTGCCCTTATAGTATTCGCTGTAATCTTTGTCGCGGTTCTCCAATTATTTAGTCAAAACCATACATTCTGTTGAATCTGAAAATCCTATTCTTTCATAGAGTGGTCTTCCTAGTGTGGTTGCATCAAGACTAATTTCAGTGGCTCCTTTTTCCCATGTTTTCTCTATTAACAACTCAACCATCTTTTGAGCAATTCCCTGCCGACGATATTCATGTCTTGTGTAGACATTCATAAGATGAGCTCTTTTTCCTGTTGGGTGATCAAATGTTGGCATTATTCTGAGAAAACTCATGGATGCACAGCCAATAACAGCATCACCATCAATAGCAAGAACAGTCATCTGATCTCCATTCAAAAAGTAATCGCGACTTTCATTTATTATTTCATCTGAATACTCGTATTCTTCTGGTAGATTGTTCACAACCTTTAGCATTTCAAAGCGAATACTCATCAAACGTTCAATATCATTTTTTGTTGAAATTTTTATTTCAATCATTTTTTCATCTCCTCATTATAAGAATAGCTCCATGTAATATACAGCGTTACGAATAATATAAAGTTTCTTTACTCCAATCGCCATGGTCTTTCTCCGTCTATCCAGCCATTTGATTTCCAGTATTTAAAATCTGTATACTCCGGATTATCTTTGCCAATGCTGGTCTGTAGCATTCTTACAATATAGAATTTCATCTTAGTTATTACCCCTGTATGCGCCGGTTTGGAATAATTGATCAAAAGCATTTTTCGCGCCATGGAAGTCAATTTTTTAGTCATTGCATCGCGTTTCTTCTCAGGAAGCTTGTCCCAATGGATTTCACTCATCAATCTAAAACTGCACGTACGTATATAGCTTACTCCCCACCAGGAAAGGCTTTCCTTTATATCTTTTGCGGTTGATGCTCCACCTGCTCCAAGGCACTGTGTAATGATTATTGCACGTTTTCCGAACATTTCTTTTGCGGGACGATGATTCATCCATCTGTATCCAAAATGATCCAGCATTGCCTTCATTGCTCCGGTTGTATGGAAAACATAGGCAGGTGAGGTAAACACCAAAAGATCTGCTTCAAGAAGGGCCTTCTCGATCTTCTGTACAGTTTCTGCATCCTTACATAGATTCTGGGCATTCATAAAACAAGCTGTACATCCCGTGCAAAAACCCGGCCCGTCCTTCGGAAGATTGAATTCCGTTATCTCCGCTCTATCCCTGAACTGTTCAAGGAAGATTTCCTTGAGCTTATACGTAACTCCTTTTTTCTCTGTTCCATTTATGACCGTGATCTTCATTATACGTTCCTCCGGGATTTCTTCGTATTTGACTTGCATTCTTAAGTCTTGGTTCTTTTTCAAGAATCTGAGTAGAAAGCATTCCCCTCATGATCTTTTCCCCAGTCTATATATGGCATTTTTCTTCCTCCAACAATGATTATCTTCAAAGATAACTTACTGTCGCATTTTATTCTGCTTCTGTTCTGCTACTATTTTTGAACTTGTTATAATGGCAGTTGATTTTAATAAGGCTATCCTGCCCTTATTGTAGTTTGTTAAATAGTAGCAGTGCTTTTTATATCTGTCTTTCTGCCTCTATTCATTTTTTATAAATATAGGCAGTTTATTTTATCTTAGATATTCTGCCTATATAGTAAACACCTCAAAAGAGGCAGAATATCAACTCTAATTTCAACTGCCTATAATAGATTTATTCGGAATATAGGCAGAAATCATCCCAAATAATCAACTGCCTATATCAGCATTACTCGAGATAAAGGCAGAAACTATTCTGAATAATCAACAACTATCCGTGACATTCTAGCATTCTAGACAGAATCATATTTACTCCTGTTCCAGCTGTGCATTATCCTACTGAAATTTTATATCTCTACCTCAAAAGGTGCTTCGACATCAAAAACATCACTGTAGAAGCCAAACCAGATAAGTCCCTCCACAAGGCATTTCACATTGTAGCTTTCTTCCTCATCTCAGTATCCCTCTTTATCGCGTCCATATATTTTGAACCATGGAATTTAATCGGCTCCCGTAAATAGCGTTACTATTCACAGTTAATGACATTGATTCACAGTTTTTTCCTGTCCCTGAGCTTCATGCTCAGCATCCTTTGTGCCATCAATCTCAATCATCACAATTTCCGGATGATTGAAAAATCTCGGATATGGCGTACTCTCACGCGCCAGCCCCCTGCTGATAATCATCTCAGAACCGTTTTCAATTTTATAAATGCCATCAATAAGCTTTGGGAAATACCCCTGATCCGGCGCCATTACCCCAAGTCCTGTGAAGGGAATTCTCCACTGGCCCCCGTGGGCATGTCCGGAAACAACAAGGTCAAAGGAATACTTCTCATATACATAAACCTTTTCCGGCCTGTGTGACAAGAGGATCCTGTAGTGATTGCTGTCGGAAGCAGCATCTGCGCCATCCAGCTGAGCTGTCCATTCTTCTTCAGGCATGTAGGTGGGATCATCAACTCCGCAGATATCTATGCTGTTTCCTCTTATCTCGATTGTACTTGAATCACCCTGAAGTACCACTACGCCTTGCGATTCAAGGTACGCTTTCATCTCTTTTTCTCTTTTACTCCAGAACTCGTGATTGCCCGTCACATAAAAGCATGGGTACTTAGGCGCGATCGCCTCTATAAATGCCTTGGTGTTATCATCATCAATTTTGTCATCAAAAATATCTCCGGATAAAAGAACTGCATCCACGCTCTCTGTTTCCAGCATGGAAGTCAGCTGTGACTGATCCTTACCGTAGTAGCAAGAATGCAGATCTGTGACCAGAGCAAATCTCACAGCCCCCTCTATCTTACCGTTACCGTCAATGCTGACTTGCTCAGTAACCGGCCATTCAAACCATATTGTAACTCCGATCAGCACCAGCAGTATCAAAATCATAAATACTACAATCTTTTTAGTCTTACCCTTTTTCATTTCCACTCAATTCAATCCTCTTTTACTTCTTTAATATCAGCGAAATCGCTAGCAGCAAACACAACTTTTATCACAAACATAAAAAATGAACCAAATAGCGCGCTATACGTGGATTGGTTCATAATGTTTTTGTGTGTTTTTTATTCAGTTTATACACAGTTTTTAAAGCAATTATCTTTTTCATTAAACTGAATATAATCGCTATGCTTTCACAAAACATGATAATAAGGACAGATATTCTCAAAAGTCCCATCCTTCATACGAAACCCGCCTGGTATCGTCCCAAGTTGAACAAATCCAAGTCTTTCATATAAATGTCTGGCATGTATATTACTCTCGACAACAGCATTGAACTGCATTACTCGAAATCCAAGTTCTTTGGCTTTTTCCAAGCAGTCTGTTACAAGCTTTTCTCCAATATGCTTTCCTCGACACTTTGAGCTTACCGCATAGCTGGCATTACAAATATGTCCACATCTGCCTACGTTGTTTGGATGCAAAATATACAGTCCTACTATCTTTCCATTGTCTTCAGCCACACCCGTATAGCTCTGTGATCTAAAGAACTCTTTCCCGGTTTCTTCCTCAAGCATGTCTTCTTGAGGAAATGCAATCCCGTCTTCAACAACCTCGTTCCAGATGCTTATCATCTGTTTAATATCTTTTTCTGTATATTCTCGTATAAACATTTAATTGCTCCTTATGTTGCCCGAAGATTACGCTTGATCATATCCCAGATGCTTCATCACTGTCTCAAGTCCCTCCATTGGAACACAGAACGTTCCATCCCTATGTTTGCATCCTTCAAGTACATCATCTATGCTGAACCATTTTACTTCTTCAACTTCCTCAGTCTGAAGGACGAGCTTCGTCTCATCCACGGGCTTTTCATAGACATATACGAAAGCTACCTAGTATGAATCACCAGCCTTACGGACTATCCATATATGAGCTGTTCTATGTGGTATTCCCTTATCGTGCGCCTCAGATCTTGTGACTGTCCTTCCCGCAGGAAATCCGTTATTATCTGTTACATCAAAAATCTCTTCCAAAATATCCTACCCCTCTCATAATTTACGTTTTATCCTCCATATGCTTAATAGCTTCGTCAACCGTAATGCAGCTCGCAAATCGTTCCGGCCACATCATCTCGTTGTAATACTTATATGTAGCTTCCCTATCCATGTAGTCATTGTCGAAAGTAGAATTAGTTCCTTCAGGGATTATTACCCTATATCCCCTTTCAAATGCTGATTTCACGGAAGCATCAATACAAAAATTAGTCTGCAATCCGACAATTATCAATTCTTTTTCTCCGGATTCATTTAGATAATCTGCAAGATCAGTATTACCAAAACAGCTGTTTATCGTCTTTATGAAAATCTTCTCATTCTCCCTTGGAGCCACCTGATCAGCAATCTCAAAATCCTTGTCGCCGATGGAAAAACCCGTCCCGGGTCCGTCATCATGCTGCACATAAATAACCTCAACGCTATTATTCCTTGCAGCATCAATGATACTTGTAACATTCTTTATAAACCCGGAAAAGTCATATAATCTTTCGTCGGTAATTCCCTTTTGTATATCAATAACTATAAGTTTCATTATGTAGTCCTCTGAGTCTTAAGCCTTACAAAATCCTCCGGAGTCAGTATATTATCAATAAGCTCTATATTCATAGTCTTTCCTCTAATAGACCTGCCCAGTATCCATCTATTTCTGCTTTGTTATTGTATGAATTGAGTGCCATAAGCAAAAAGAATAATTTACTCACTTCATCAAACGACGGCATCTCACAATATGTCTCATATCCCGCCTTGAATTCATCCCAGTCCTCAACCTGGTAATGAAGGAAGCTAAGCTCCCATTCTACAGGTCCAATCACGCACGCATCTAAATCAACACACGCAACAATATTCTCATCGCTAAACAAGAACTGATCCGCGCATATGTCGATCATTATTAGTGAATTACCACAGCTTGAAAGCTTTTTATCCTTTATCTGCTCGTAATAACCTCTGACCTTTTTATCTGCATCATCATTTCCACTCCAATGCTCGCTAATACAATCCTCAATATATCTTCTTGCATTCTCAAAAAAGAAATCACCTTTTGAAGTGCCCAAAAGGCCAGAATAATTGGCCTTTGTCCGGTGATTATATCCAATAAACTGACCCAAAGTATAAGCGTTATTCTTTCCCTTTGGGAAAAAATCATTATCCCATGATTTTCCTTCAACAAACTCAAAAACGCTTGCATCTTCATTTGCTGCTACAAACGGAGCGACTTTTATATGAGGATTATCCTTCAAAGCACTGTAAATATTATAAAGACTTGCATTCTGCTCCCTTACCGAATAACCAAACACCCTCCTCATCATTGTCCAAAACGGTGAAAAATCATCTCTTGTCATGAATGGTGTCTTTAAAATATATCTTTTTCCCTCGTATGTAAAAAAACGAATTTCATTGGATGAGACTCCTCCCATCTCAAATGAAGCTCTATTCCTTTGGGCATATTCCAAAATCGTATTCATTATTCTTCCTTTTTTCAATTCACTTTACTGGAGGTTTCCAAGGTTTGGGAGTCAGTAAAGTTGTTTTTTCAATATCCGGAAGAACATCATAAATAGAGCATCCCATTTTTCCCTCAAAATATTCCTTTATTTCAAAAGCCACTTCCCAACCCTTTATGTATCCTTCCATTATTCCATACCTTCTCGTGACATCCACAAATCTCTTTTCAAGAATTACAAATCCATAATCTACCGCAAGTGAATCACAAAGCTGAATTAACCTATCATAATCATCAGCTGTGCAATTCATGATGTAAGCCTTGATTGCTTTTTCATGTTCAGTTTCCGGTTCATAATCATATTCATCCTGCATTAAAAGATATGAGTGAGTCATGCATATACGTGCAGCTTCATCCCACCCTCTTTCCATGCAATATTTATATCCGTCATAGACATGTGTCGGTATATCCGTAATACCGGCTCTTCTGCCGATGTCATGCATCAAGCCTACAATATATGCTTTTTCAGAATTCAATCCCGGCACTTTTTCCGCAATATTTCTTGCTGCAACACCAGTATTCATTGAATGTTTTACCCATGGTCCCGGATTCAGATGTTCTGCTATTTTTAATTCGTTTAATGCTTCTTCTATCGTTGGTAACATCTATATCAAACACCTCCTTATTCAGGCTTTTTGGATTCCTTTAGCTCTCATGATATATCCTTGGAGTTCCAATTCTTTACCGGAATCAGTAGTCATTTTCTCCAGTTCCTGTTCTATAATTTCATATTCATCTTCAAACTTGTGAAGGAGCTTCATGCTTCCGATATTGCGGATATCCGCCTCATAAAAGAATTTCCTTTTACCATACTTAGTACGGGCAACATCAAGAGCCTTTTTTAAAGCAATATAAGCATAGCCTTTATTCCATTCTGTCTTTTTTATCCAAACACCAACTTCACAACAGTCCTCTGAAAGTCCATGTACTTCTGAGCTTCCAATAAACTCACCATTATTGGATAGAACTGAAAGCAGTATTGTTTCTCCGCTCTCTACCTCATCAAGAAATCCTTGTAAAAGCTCCCTGGCATCATCAATACTCTCAAAAGGATCCGGCCACTGATACTTTGTAATTTCTTCATCAAATCCTTCAAAATAATCTTGAAGATAGTTCATATTAAATGGTTCCACCCTTAATAACTCCGCCTTATATAATTCCATTAAACTTCCCTTTCAAAAAATGTCTGTATTCGGGATGATTCTCAGCATCTTCAAATTCCTGCTTAATCGTCCGAGCAATCCATTCTTTCTTTTTAGCAGTCTGCTCTTCATATCTGATTATGGTTATCAGTCCGAGCTTTTCTGCTTCAAGAATCTCTTTATAAGCATCCTCAACAAGCTCCGAATTTGATACATCCACAGGAACACTACTGGTCGCTGCATTCGGCATCTGAAGCTCAAAGCCTGAATCCTTTATCTCGGAAGCGCTGTAAATGTATCCTGAAACGCCACTATATGTTTCTTCAAGGGCATTTGGATAATACTCCTCTAAACAAAGTCTCCCATCCTTACCAAATCCATATGGTCCCCACTTTTGCCAGATTCCATCAAAAGCGAAGTCTGTTTCTCTGCAATACTTCTCTACAGCATTACTCAGATAAACAAGCACATTTTCTCTTTTTCTTGAAAAATAGATCAAAGGGATTCCATGATTAGAAATTCTAGGTTCCAGCCTGAAAATGTTCCCCAATGGTGATGCGTGATAAAACATAATTCCCTCCATCAAAACTATTTCTACTATAACAGAAAAAAGTCCTTTTAACAGTAAATAATACCGTCACAAGGACTTTTTTCAGACAATTAAACAATATAATTTCCGCCTTACAGTTTTCTTAGTCACACAGAAACATTGCCATCCTTCCTTTTGCAAGATTACAAAATACCCCTTCTAGCCAGAAGTATCCTGTCACCTATATCCAACGCATTTTCAAATCCCATTGAAGACAGTTCGGTTACCGACTCATTGATGGAATTTTCGAATCTATTAAGGACGTCTTCATAAACATTCATTGCAACTCTTTCTCCAATCATATTTTCTCATCTGTTGCCCCTTGCGTTTATCACAATATCCAGTCCAAGCATATTTGCAAGATAAATTGCCTTCCCAAGTTCAGCCGTACTCTTTCCATTCTCCAGATCAGAAATAAAACTAATGCTGAACCCTGTAAATTCAAATATATAGCGCTGTGTATATCCCAGCTCTTTCCTGCGTTTCTTCAAAGCCTCACCAAACATTTTAGCATCCGATATAACCATAACAGCTCCTTTTAGCCGTACGGCTTATTTAGGTCAATTATCCCAAACAATTAGCCGAACGGCTTATTTTTACTAATAATAGTATAATGTTCGTCGTTCGGCTTAGTCAATGCATTATTTCAGCCTGTATATTCCTTTAAGCTCCGTTCAAATACCTTAATGATACTGACAATGATACCCAATACAATCCTGATTCTCGTACTCATAGCCGCCTCCTACTCCAGATTGCCATCCCGTTTACAAAACTCATAAAACTCACAGGTAACACAAAAATGCCTACAGAACTTGTTATTCTTATTCATGCATTTCTTTATCCAATAGATCAGTCTGCTCATATGCACCACCTCACTCTTCTCCTGATTTACTAAAGTATCTTCATTCATTACTTGAACATAGTACTTACAATCTGATACTTTGATATGCTGGCAATCATCTTCCCAAGTTCAGCAATCATCTTGTTCTGATTATCCAGCAGTTGGATGATTTTCTCGTTCTGAGTTCTGTTCTCATAGGCCATGAGCTTGATTGTTTCTGTAAGCTCTTCAATGGAGGTTGCCCCTTTTCCTTGCCCCACAGGCCAACCACAGTCTGGACAGAAACTCTCATTACCACTTAATTCTCTTCCACAATTTGCACATTTAGCCATAAGACACCTCCTTAGCTTATTGCACTGACTATACCCACGGGCAAGCCCGTGGGGTTCTGATTGGCAAGCGTAGCTTGTAATCGTACATCATTTTCAGACTTTGGAGTTACAAGTGTAAATCTGTTTGAATCAGGACTTTCATTACCAAACAGTCCAACGACCACA
>JAEEGL012849321.1_pt1 | contig 15524 bp, 9 predicted proteins | sample 9134231 | NCBI WGS metagenome assembly JAEEGL01 (sample SAMN16246548, study PRJNA631951) | gut metagenome | biome: gut microbiome; feature: rumen; material: fiber-attached | host: Bos | place: Iran: Karaj | collected 2018-10
CTGCTCTCTGAAGAGGCTGCCTCTTACTGGCAGAACGTCGATCTCTATGTGGGCGGCTCCGAACATGCCACCGGTCACCTCATCTACTCACGCTATTGGAACAAGTTCCTCTATGATCTCGGCGTGAGCAAGGTGGAGGAACCCTTCAAGAAACTGGTCAACCAGGGCATGATTCAAGGTCGTTCGAACTTCGTCTATCGCGACAACAAAGCCAGCGAAGAGGCCGGCCATCCTGTATTCGTAAGCTATAACATCATGAAGCAGCGCCCTGCTGCCGATGGCGACTACACTCCTATTCACGTTGACGTCAACATCGTGTCGGCAGACGTGCTCGATCTGGAAGCTTTCAAGGCTTGGCGCCCCGAATATCAGGATGCTGAGTTTGTGTTGGAGAACGACAAATATGTCTGTGGATGGGCTATCGAGAAGATGTCGAAGTCGATGTTCAACGTCGTGAACCCCGATATGATCGTCGAGCGCTACGGTGCCGACACATTGCGCCTCTACGAGATGTTCCTCGGCCCCGTTGAGCAGTCGAAACCCTGGGATACGAACGGCATCGACGGCTGCCACCGCTTCCTGAAGAAGTTCTGGAACCTCTGCAGTTCTGTATGTTGCGATTCCATCGCAACAAACGCAACAGCCTCGCCTGCTGAGTTGAAGGCGCTGCACAAGCTCATCAAGAAGGTGTCGCAGGACATTGAGGTATTCTCCTATAACACTTCCATCTCGGCCTTCATGATTTGCGTCAACGAACTGTCGCAGTTGAAGTGCAAAAACCGCAGCATCATGCGTACGCTGAGCGTGCTTATCGCCCCGTTTGCACCACACATTGCCGAGGAACTCTGGCAGATGCTGGGTGGCGAAGGATCGGTTTGCGATGCACAGTGGCCTGAGTGGAACGAGGAATACCTCGTGGAGAACACCGTCCGCCTGGGCGTTGCCTTCAACGGTAAGACACGTTTCGACATGGAGTTTGCCGCCGATGCCGACAACGCCACTATCCAAGCAGCCGTGATGGGCGACGAACGCGCTCAGAAATACATGGAGGGCAAGCAGGTAGTGAAGGTCATCATCGTGCCGAAACGCATGGTGAACATCGTCATCAAATAGACTCATGACTCTCAACTGTCAACTCTAAACTCTCAACTATTCTATGCCATGACAATTGATAAGAAACTTATGTGGAGCGAGGCCAGGGATTACGCAGGTATAACCTTTGGCCTCATCCTCTATGCTTTCGGTTTCACCTTCTTCCTGATGCCTTACGAAATCGTCACGGGAGGCGTTGCCGGTGTGGCTGCCATCGTTCAGTATGCCACACAGATACCTAACCAGTACACCTACTTCCTCGTCAATGCGGCATTGCTCATCATGGCACTCCGCATCCTGGGTGTTAAGTTCTTGATGAAGACCATCTACGCCATTTTCATGCTGACTTTCCTGCTTTGGTTCATGAAGGAACTGGTCCCACACGACGACGCTGGAAAAATGGTGAAGATACTTGGTGAAGGTCAGGACTTCATGTCGCTGGTCATAGGCTGTATGATGACAGGCTCGGCCTTGGGTATTGTCTTCGTAAACAATGGCTCTACGGGTGGATCTGACATCATTGCCGCTTCCGTGAACAAGTTCTACAATATGTCGCTGGGCACGGTGCTGCTATTGCTCGACTTCGTCATCATCGGATCATGTCTTTTCATCCCGCAATTCGGCACGATGCTGCAACGAGGCTACATGGTGGTGTTCGGTTTCTGCACCATGGTCATCGAAAACTACATGCTCGACTACATCTATAACCGTCGTCGCTCGTCGGTACAGTTCCTCATTTTCTCAAAGAAATACCAGGAAATAGCCTACGAGATAGGCACGAAGATGGAACATGGCGTCACTATTCTCGATGGACATGGCTGGTACACAGGTCAGGAACGAAAGGTTCTCTGCATCCTGGCAAAGAAAAACGAGAGTTCCATGATATTCCGAATCATCAAAACCATCGACCCGAACGCTTTCGTCTCACAGAGTGCCGTCATCGGTGTCTATGGTGAGGGTTTCGATACCATTAAGGTGAAGACGCAGAACAAGGAGGATTGATAGGTAATAGGTTAAAGGTAGTAGGTAATAGGTTAAAGGTTATAGGTAATAAAGCTATGATGAAGAGAATCGTTTTCGCAACGAACAACCAGCATAAGCTGGACGAAATCCGGCAGATACTGGGCAATGACTTCCAAATTCTGTCGCTTGCCGACATTGGCTGCCACGAAGAGATTCCTGAAGACCACGACACGCTGCAGGAAAACGCCCTGCAGAAGGCGCAATACATCGTCGATCACTATCACGTGAGCTGCTTTGCCGACGACACGGGCCTGGAAGTGGATGCGTTGGGCGGTGAGCCAGGTGTGCACAGTGCCCGCTATGCCGAAGGAACCGACCACGACAGCGAGGCCAATATGCGAAAATTATTGCTTAAATTAGGAAATAATAACAATCGTCGTGCACGATTTCGCACCGTCATTGCGTTATTGTTAGAGGAAAACGGCAATTGGAGAGAGGAAATCTTTGACGGAATCGTCGAAGGACACATTGCCCGCGAGAAGAAAGGCAGTGAGGGATTCGGCTATGACCCCATCTTTGTGCCCGACGGCTACGACCTTTCGTTTGCCGAACTGGGCATGGACGTGAAGAATATCATCTCTCACCGTGCCCGCGCCGTCAGGAAACTGGCCGACTTCCTGCTGCAATAGCACGCTCAAAAAGGTAACACAACTAACAAGGACTATAAGGAAAGAAACATGATCAGACATCTATATCTCTTGAAAAGGACTGTTTTCAGCATTGCCTTGCTGGCATTTTGCTGTGCTGTCGTGTTGCCTTGCAGGGCAGGTTCCATAGGTTCGTGGAAGGCCTACCTGTCCTATCATAACATCACTGAAATTGAAAAGGGTGGCGATGTGCTCTATGTACTGGCCAGCAATAATCTCTTTGCCTATAATACTGTTGACAATAGCATCCAGACATTCAGCAAGATGGACGTGCTGAACGACTGCAGCATCAAGCACATTGCATGGAACAACAAGGTGAAGAAACTGCTCATCGCCTACCAAAACAACAACATCGACCTGTTGGAAGCAAATGGTAACACGATGAATATGTCGGAGTATTACCATAAGGCGACCATCGCTGACAAGACCATCAACAGCATCTACATTTACGATCAGTATGCCTACCTGGCCACAGGACTGGGCGTTGTGAAGGTGAACATGAACAAAGCCGAGTTCAGTGACACCTATCAGCTGAACGTAAACGTCACGCAAGTGGCCATCAGTGGTAACACTATCTATGCCAAAACCAATAATGGCGTCTATCAGGCACAGATGAACAACAACCTCATCGATACCAAAAACTGGAGCCTGACCACCAGTTATCCAGCCAATATCTTCAACAAAGATACGTCGGTGTGGGACCAATACATCGGCCAACTGCGCACGTTGTCCACCGATGGGCCGCGCTATAACAACTTCGGATTCCTGAAATACGCCAACGACCGACTCTATACCACCAGCGGTGGCTTTGAGTTTGGCATGGAAAGACAAAACATGGGTGTCGTACAAGTGCTCGACAACGACCAGTGGATCATCTATCAGGACTCACTGGAAAGTATTACCGGCGTCCATTTCGAAGATATGACAACGCTCGACATCGACCCCACAGATCCAACACGCGTCTTCTCGGCTGGCAAGACAGGTCTTTACGAGTTCAAAAATGGTGTTTTCACCAACTACTGGGGCCTCAAAAACAGCCCATACGGCTCAGCTATCCCTGACAACAACCCCAACTACGTTCTGGTGCAAAGCATTTTGTTCGACAAAGAAGGCAATCTGTGGACAGTACACAGCCAGTCAAAGAAAGCACCCATCATCGTTCTTCGTAAGGACGGCACCTGGAAAGAAATCTACAGCGACGAACTCATGATGGACGATGAGCGTACGATGGGCTATCTGCAAAACCTGATGTTCGACAGTCGAGGTTTACTGTGGTTCTGCAATAACCATTGGATCAATACGGCGCTGATTTGGTACAACATCAATACCGAAAAACTGCACACTTTTACCTACTTCATCAATGAAGACGGCACACGTGTGGAGGTGAACACCGTGCAATGCGTGGCCGAAGACCTGGAAGGCAACATCTGGATTGGCACCAACGTGGGTCCACTCATGCTGAAGGCCGAGGACATCAATGAGGATAACCCCGAATTCATACAAGTTAAGGTGCCGCGTAACGATGGTACGAACTACGCCGACTACCTGCTCAGCGGCGTCGACATATCGGGTATCGCCGTAGATGGAGGCAATCGAAAGTGGTTCATTACCAAAGAGAATGGCGTCTACCTGATGGGCGCAGACAATATCACACAGATACACCACTTCACGGCTGAGAACTCACCGCTGTTGAGCAACACGCTGCAATCCATCGCTATCAACGACAAGACGGGCGAAGTGTTCTTTGGCACCGATCGCGGCCTTTGCTCGTTCATGAGCGATGCCAGTGCCGTCTCAGAAAAGATGACGAAGGACAACGTCTATGCCTATCCCAATCCTGTACGCCCCGATTACACAGGACTTATCACCGTGACGGGACTTACATACAATGCCGATGTGAAGATAGTGACGGCCAATGGCACTCTTGTTGCTGAAGGTCGCTCCAACGGAGGTACCTTCACGTGGGACGGCTGTGACCAAAGAAACGGAAAACGCGTAGCTTCGGGCGTCTATATGGTGCAGACTGCCACGGCTGATGGCGAGAAAGGAACCGTCTGCAAGATAGCCATCGTCAGATGATGCCACTGACTTTGTCGTGAACAACAGCGACAAGGCCTTTAGAAACGCCGTGGTTGAACGATTTGATGTGCCTGCGGTCATTGACTACTACCTGCTCATTTCGTTGCTCTGTGCCGTCGATAACGGCTGAAATAAGAGTGATTTCGCCTAAAGATCACCCGTTAAGCAAAGGTTTCCACATCATCAATGGGAAGAAAATCATTGTCAAATAGGTCGTCAACCGCATCGCGCGTCTATTGGGCCGACCTGTCACGAGGTCTCTGTATGCTTGCCATCTTGTGGTTCCATACAGAGGTCTATTACATTGGCCACGAACAGACACCATATATACTCTATGTGGCCGATGCACTGGCGGTGTTTTTCTTTCTGTCTGGTTACTTTTTCTATCGCCGGTGGGGCTTTGAGCCGAGGCAGAAACTACATTCTTTGTGGCGACATCTGGTCGTTCCCTACTTCATGTTCATGCTCTGCTTCGCCCTTCCGAAGTCATTGGCACACCATAAAGACCTCAATTTCATAGAGATGCTTCAGCCTATACTCATGGGTGAGGCATCGTGGTTCATCACGGCACTCGTCATGGCACAACTACTGTTCATCTTCTTCCTCTGGATCACGCGTGAAAAGATGCTGCCACTGACCATTCTAACCCTGCTATCGGTGGTGGCTGCCGCCTGTTTCGGCAACAGTGACCACTCAATCATTGCTTACAACGAGTTCAATTTCTGGCATATCAACGAGGCACTTCTGGCCGTTTTCTTCCTGTTTCTGGGCTATACGTGCCATCGCTACCCCGTTGTGTTCCGCCAACTGAGCCACTGGTACTACCTATTGCCACTACTATTGCTTTGGATAGCACTGAAATACTATGTTTGGAACAGTGGTTTCCAGATGCTGTTCGGCCCGCTCAACGCTACGCCACTGCTGCTTTTCATCCTGATACTGACCATGAGTACGTTGCTATTTTGCGCCATCAGCCAGTATCTTCCTTCATGTACGCCTGTGGAATGGGTAGGTCGTCACAGCTTGGTTTATTATTTCTTCTGCGGAGGTGTGCCGTTCATGGTGTCGCAAGTGATGATTCGCAACGGCATTACCTATCAGCCGCTGACGCTGCTCATAGCCTTTCTGGCAGTGGTCATCATCACTACTGTCATTACACGTTATATTTACCGCACGCGACTGCTGTAAATATAACGTGATGACAATCTCTTATGAATAAAAAAGCTTAGCTGAGTTCCAGCATACGCTGGATGGACTTCACGGCTTTCGGTGCAATTTCGGAATCTACCTCAACGCTTGGCCACTCGTAACGCAATGCGTTGTAGATTTTCAGCAGCGTGTTCATCTTCATAAACTCACACTCATTACAATGGCAACCAATGGAACCTTCGCTGATTTCAGGCGGAACGGGATAGAAAACGGTGTCGGGACACGTGCGTTGCATCTCGTGCAGGATGCCTGCCTCAGTGGCTACGATGAACTCTTGCTCTGGATGTTCCTGTGCATAGCGCAGCATCACGGCTGTTGAACCCTTCACATCGGCCAATGCAAGCACAGGACCTTTGCACTCCAGGTGTGCCATCACGACGGCATCGGGATGCTCTCGCTTCAGTTCTGCGATGCCTTCGACAGAGAAACGCTGATGAACATGGCAGCCACCCGGCCACAACAGCATGTCGCGACCTGTCACTGAATTGATGTAGGCACCCAGGTTACGATCGGGACCGAAGATGATTTTCGCATCCTTCGGCAACTGATCAACCACCTTCTTGGCATTTCCGCTCGTCACAACCACATCTGTCAGTGCCTTGACGGCAGCCGTTGTGTTGACGTAGCTCACCACCAAATGGTCGGGATGCTCCTCTTTCATCTTCTGAAGGTCCTCGGCACGACACGAATCGGCCAGCGAACAACCAGCGTTCAGGTCCGGACAGAGCACCAGTTTCTGTGGTGAAAGCAGCTTACAGGTCTCAGCCATGAAGTGCACACCACACATAACGATTACGTCAGCCTCTGTTTCAGCCGCCTTACGTGCCAGTGCCAGCGAGTCGCCAATGAAGTCTGCCACCTCCTGAACGTCGCCTATTGTATAGTAATGGGCCAGCAATACTGCGTTCTTCTCACTGCATAGACGGCGTATTTCAGCCTTGAGGTCAATGCCTTCCTGGGCAGGCTCATCGATGAAGCCTTGCACTTTCCATTCGTTTTTCAACACCATATTATTATATACTCTTTATTTTTTTTATTCTAAAAGAAAACTTATATGAGGATGATGTAGCGTTGATAAGTTGAAAACTTTTCGCTTAAAAGCTTGCATATTTGTTTTTCCACGTCTTGAAAGCAGTTTTCCACAACTTGTGTTGATGCTATTTAGCTGACTTTCAGCATACTTCAGCCGTTTTCCACACAATGCTATTTTGGTGCAAATTTAATAAGTTTATAACTTTTTTCGTCCTCTTTCTGTGGAAAAGTGATGCATAAACGCGAAGTTTTCATTGATTTTCCACATTTTTTTCCATTGGGTTGGTTTGTTGTTTGATTATGAACAGCTTTTCCACAAGTTATCCACAGAGTTTTCAACAGTAGTGGATATGCATCGTGAGGCATCCTTATTTCACGATTGAAGTGATGGGATTGCGCTCGCCTTTGATGCCTACGACGAAGGCTTTGGCCGATCCGAAACGCAGGAACATGTCCAGGCGGACGGGAATATGGTTCTGGTCATCGGTCACATAGAAATCGACAATGCGCTTATATTTGCCGTCTTCCAATTCCAGATATGACAGTTGCAGGCAGCGATACTTCACGCCGTTGTCGCCTTTCACCGTCTGTTTGCCTTGAAACTTGATTTGTGCAGGTGTGCGACCATTACCATCGGCAATCGGGAAGTTAACGACGTGGCCCTTCTTCCAGCCAGTCGGATCGAACGAACGGGCGCGAATGAACATGTTCAGCATATCGTAGATGCAGTCCTCGTACGACTTCTTCAGCCATGAATGAGTGCCATTGCCATGCTGACGATGCTGGCGGACGTTGCAACGGTCGTTGCTGTAGTCGTAGAATATCTCGTCCACGGTGTAGCGTTTGCCCTCACGAGCACCCTTTCGATAGTAAAGCGGTGCCATATCTTTGGACGAATAGCACAGCAACGTATCGCGAAGCACGAACATATCGTCAACCTTTTTATTGCCACGTGTGGTCAACGAGGCTCGCCAGGCAGCCTTTCCTTTGTAGTTACTCTCCACGGTCGACATGCTGGCCGTGCCTGCTTTCACCCATACAAACTTCCAATTGTAATAGAGATTGTACGACAAGTATTCGCCAGACTTGAAGGCTGTGTTGCGGAACGTGCACTGAGCGTGGCCTGTTGCGGTCAGGCTGCAGAGCAGAACGACGATGAACCATCGGGCTATCTGTCTGCTTTTCGTATGATAAGTGGTATGTTTAGTCTGCATCATGGGTTCGTTTTGTTAGATGTTTGTGATGTATTTTTCACGTATTGTATGCCCAACTGCTTGGCGCGCTGCTCGTTTTTGTTCGTGATAGTGCGCTGTTTGTCGGCCTTTTGCTTCTTCAGTTTCTCATATTTCTGCTCAAATAGCGGGCGTTCCTCTGTGTTCCAAGTGAGGTTATAGTCCCACTTGGCCTTACATTCGATGGGCTCGTGATAGTAGAACACAGCCTCTGGTTGGCGGTCTTCGTCGTAGTTGCCCGTGTCCCAGAGCCCGTTGTCGTTGTTGTCGACAAAGATTCGCAGGTAGTAAGTGCCTGGGTTCAGGTAGAAGAACTCCACGTTTCCATTCTTCGTCGACATCTGTTTGACCACCTTGTCGCCATTGTTCAGCAGCTGAGCGACGATGGGTTGTCCGGCCCGATCGCTGATTTGCATGAGCAAAGTGGCATAGGCATCGTTGTTCTTCACGCCGAATCCCTGCTTGATGGCATTCGATGCGAAACCGTAGATGTCGACAAATGCGGCACTATCGGCCTCGAAACTATATTCCTGACCAGGTCGCCATTCGCCACGAAGACGGTAGGAAAGTGTGCTCAACGTGTCGATGACATAGCGTGCCTCATACCATAGCGTGTCGATTTTCGTGTAGAGATGAATGAGGGATGTGTCGATGACGGCCAGTGGAGTGGGCGTATCGATGTTGATATTCTTATCTGGATCCAGCTGAGATGCCATGTTCAGTCGCAACTTAAGGGGTTCCTGCGGCATGATACTGTCGTAAGGTTCACCACGCTTGCGTCGCTTTTCCTGTTTCTTCTGCCAGTCTTCGAAAGCCTTTTGCTGTTGTTTCAGTCGCTTGGCATAGGGCGTCTTTGCCAGCAGGTCATAGGATTCGGTATGTTCAGTGAGTACGCCTGTGCTGTCGGTCATCAGGAATGTGACCTCCATACGCAACGTATCTTGGTTGATGAGCGTAGTGTCGCGAAGCCAATAGGTAATGGTATCGGCCTGGTCACTGCCTGTTGCGCGCTCTGGACTCCATGCCTGATCGACGACGAAGGCATCGGTTTCGTCGAAGTTAATACCCTTGATGACGGGCAGTTGCTCATGGCCTGAACTGAAAAAGAATGTGAAATGGTCGGCCTCCTTGCGCTCAGTCTTGATCAAGAAGCGGTCGGTTTGCGGTTCGGTGAAGGCCCTTAGCACGATGTTATCAGGCATGAAGTGCGTGTAACCCACGCGGTCAATACTGCTGATGTGCAGGGAGTCGCGCCAAATCGTGTCCTGACGGACGTCGGGAAAGCATGATGGCGTGATGACATCGTGGTTGAATGCCACCGCTTCACTTTTCTGATTGAACGTGTAAGTGGCATCGGCATCTTGCAGGGCGAATATTCTGTAGCGGCCGTTGGCAACGCCTTTCACTACGAAACGGCCACGGCTGTCGGTACGCGAGACGCGCTCCAGGGGTTTCGTGCGGAAGGTACTGTCGGGCAAATCGACTCCATCCTTCATCTTTTCATCCTCCATCCCTTCGCCATCGAGGCGGTACAGTCCCACGAGAACACCCTTCATGGGTTCCAAATCCTCAGCGTTGAGCACATAGCCACTCACCTCCATCGTATCGATGTCGGCACCTGTGGAAAAACTGTAGGTGTAGTTGCCCAACGGATTGTTCTCGTTGTTGTCGGTAATAGCGTCGGAGAAATCGATGGTATAGGTGGTATTCGGTTTCAGTGAGTCCTTCAGTTCCACCTCAATGCGCTTGCCAGTGGCCCTGATTTCAGGCATTTCAATCTGCGGAGGCGACACGACAACCTTCTCAGAAGCATTCTCTATCTTGATGAACTCATCGAAAACAATACGTACTTTCTGTTCCTTGACGTTCACAGCCTTGTCGGCTGGCGATGCTCCCACTACGTGTGGCGGTGTTTCATCGTACCATCCGCCGTCAGGATTGCCCATGCGGGCACAGGAAGAAAGGAGGAAGAGAAGCAACAACCCACCCCCTACACCTCTCGCTTGGAGAGGTGTCTGCCTTGCCTTGTCAATGGTTTGACGCAGCAAATGCCAACCATAGTGGATGAGTTCGTACATATTCAAAAAGACTATTTCACCCCTTTCAGGATGGAATTATTGGTTGTTCAGTTGCAAGAGTTCGTCGATGTGCTTGCGAGAGTTCGACAGACGCGGAATCTTATGCTGTCCTCCAAGCTTGCCCTTCGACTTCAACCAGTCGTTGAACAGGCCTTCGCGGGCAGGGATTACCTCCAGATGCTGCAGCGTAATGTCGTGCGAGCGCTTGGCTTCATAGTCACTGTTGAGTTGTTGCAGCTTGCGATCGAGTATCTGTTCGAACTCGCTGATGTCGCGAGGAGCCTGCTTGAACTCTATCAACCACTGATGACGGCAGCGCGCATGCTCGTCCATGAACACGGGAGCAGCCGTATATTCGCTCACTTCGGCACCCGTTTTCTCACAAGCATAGGCAAGTCCTTTCTCAGCATTGTCCATGATGAGTTCCTCGCCAAAGGCGTTGATGAAGTATTTGGTGCGGCCAGTGATGACGAATTTGTATGGGTTCTTCGACGTGAAGCGGATGGTGTCGCCGATGAGATAGCGCCAAAGGCCACACGAAGTGGTAATCATCATGGCGTAGTTCTTGCCTATCTCGACATCGGAAAGCGGCACAAAGTGCTTCGGACCCTCGTTGTCGACCTCTTCAAGCGGCACGAATTCGTAGAACACATCATAGTCTGTCATGAGCAACATGGCAGGATCGCTGAGGTCGTTCTGTATGCCAAAGAAACCTTCCGAGGCGTTATAGGTCTCCATATAGTGCATCTTCGGCGAGCGAATGATTTGCTGGTACTGGTGGCGATAGGGTGTAAAGGCGATGCCACCATGGAAGAACACCTCCAGATTGGGCCATATTTCGTCGAGTGTCTCTTTGTTAGAGATTTCCAAAACGCGTACCAGGACCGACAGCATCCACGAAGGTACACCGCTCAGGTTGGTCACATTCTGGTTCCAACACTCCTTGGCAATTCTGTCGCGCTTGATCTCGAAGTCGCTCAACAGGGCCGTACTCTTCTTCGGAACACGTTTGAGATTGGCAATAGGGTTGATGTTTTCAATAAGAATGGCACTGAGATCGCCCACCAATGAGTCAGCAATGTTGTAGTTAGGGGCATGGCTTCCGCCAAGAATCAGGCTCTTTCCGTCGAACATCCTACTGGAAGGATTGTTCTGGAAATACAGGGCTATACAGTCCTTACCACCGGCATAGTGGATGCGTTGCAGACCTTCGGCGGTGACGGGGATGAACTTCGACTTGTCGTTGGTGGTGCCACTCGACTTGGCAAACCACTTTACCCGTCCTGGCCACAGCACATCGCGCTCGCCATGGCGCATGCGATCGATGGCGCCTTTCAGCTCTTCGTAGCTGTTTTGTGGCACCAGGCGTGTGAAATCGTCGTAGTTCTTAATGGCATCGAAGCCATGGCGATGGCCGTATTCAGTCAGCCGACCTCTCGCCACCAAGTAGTTCAGCACCTTCTCTTGCTGCTCTTCAGCACAGGTAAGATGCTTTTCAAGTTCCTTTTGGCGGGGTATGAATAACTTACCCACTATGCTTGTTAAGCTCATTGCAATTTGCTTCTTATTGAATATTCAAGGTGCAAAGGTACAAAAAAGTTGATAGTTGGTGGTTGATAGTCAGCAGTTTTTTTGTTTTTTTATTGATTTTCGGCTATTGTTAGCGACGTTTCGAAATAATAGAATTAAAAAATGCCGGCATAAACCGACAAAAGTAGTGTCGAAACACGCTGCGTCCCAACATGAGAAAACATGGATTTGTGAAACAAAAAGCATTGGTTTTGCAGTCAGAAAGCAATGCTTTTACGGGCAGAAACCAATGCTTTTCAGGTCAGAAAGCAATGCTTTATATGTTAGAAAGCAATGCTTTATATGTTAGAAAGCAATGCTTTTCAGGTTCTAAAGCAATGCTTTAGAGGAGGGAATGATATAGATGAATACCCACCGACCTTGGAGAGGTCGAATTTCAGAAACCCCAGGTCTACTGACCTGGGGACAGGTGCAACCCGAAACATAAAAAAACGACTTCGAAGATGTCGCACCTAATGGAACAAAGCATATCATATAGAGCAGTCACAACATGAAGAAATAATTTCGTGCGACATCTTCGAAGTCGTAGTCCTCTCACATCATACAAATACCCCAGGTCGGTAGACCTGGGGTTTCTGATTATTCGACCTCTTCGAGGTCGGTGGGTCAACTGCTATATTATTGCCTTATAGGATAGAAAGCAATGCTTTTTTGGAACTTCACCAATGTGAAGCCATTCTATAACGGCAAAGCTGACCTCAACGTACTATTTCAAATACTCGCCGAAGTCAGTCAGTCGCATGTCGCCACGGCGCAGGAACGTGTCGTGGAAGGCCAGTGCTGCCCGCATAGACTGTGGCTCGTGGCCCATCGGAGCTATGTGTTTCATGTAGTCGCGCAGCAATGGACGATAGTCAGGATGGGCACAATTCTCGATGATCTCTTCGGCTCGCCGCATCGGACCCTTACCGCGCAGGTCGGCAATGCCCTGCTCTGTGACGATGATGTCAACATCGTGTTCGGTGGAATCCACATGGCAGCACATAGGAACGATGGCAGAAACGGTACCATTCTTGGCCGTTGAGGGTGTCGTAAAGATGGAAATGAAGCCGTTACGCTCGTAGTCACACGAGCCGCCGATGCCGTTCATGAGCGTCGAACCGCACACATGACTGGAGTTTTCGTTGCCGTAGATGTCGCATTCGAGGGCTGTGTTCAGCGCGATGACACCCAGTCGGCGAATCACTTCGGGCGAGTTGGCAATCTCACTTTGGCGCAATGTGAGGTGTTTGGCAAAGTAATCGATGTTGTCGTACACCATCTTCAGGCGCTCATTGGTGACGGTCATGGCCGTTGCAGAGGCATCGATGACTTTTCCTTCGAGCATATAGTGAATAGCTGCGTCCTGCACCACCTCGCTATAGACGTGGAAACGAGGAATCAACTTCGAGGCTGCGAGGGCCTTGAAGACAGCATTTCCCGTTGCCCCTACTCCACTTTGTATGGGCAGGAAGGTCTTTGGAATGCGCCCCATCTGCAGGTCGCGGGCCAAAACCTCGGCCACATTCTGTCCTATCTGTGTGGTTGCGGCATCGGGAGCACCAAAGGTACGGGCCTCTTCGGGCAGACATGTCTCCACGACAGCAGCTATTTTCCAGGCCTCGATGGCAATGAAATTGTCGCCAATGCGGTCCTTTGGCGTCAGGATTGGTATCGGCATGCGACCGTAACCGCAGTCGGTGGGTTCGTAGGTGTCGTGGAGCAGGCGTGAGAGAGGACTGTGAAACGTGTTGTGTTCGATGATGACGCGCTTGGCCAGACGTACCGCTGTGGCCGTGATACCACCTGCCGACGTAAGGTAAGCCTTGCACATGTCCTCGCCTTCGACGAGGTCGCTCACCTCGATAATGGCCCAATCCAGCTTGTCGTAGAAGCCGTGGCGCAGGCGTTCGGCCATGTGTCCGAGGTGCATGTCCTCGTAGTCGATTTCGCCAAGGTTGGTATGCACGCGAAAATCCTTATTGGTGGAGAAGGGAGCGCGGAACTTCAGTGCATGTGCAGCTGCCAGATCGCCTTCGATACTCTGGCAGGTGGAGGCACCCGTGATGAGTCCTATCTGGAAGGGCTGACCACCATCGTGCAGCGCAACGGCCCGTTTGGAGAGTGCACGGAAGAAACCTTTCGGCGATCCACTGGGCGTAAATCCCGATGTTGACAGCGTTTCGCCATCGGAAATGAGAGCTGCTGCTTCGGCTGGTGTCATGCGTTGATAAGCCATTTTCTATTCGTTTAGTTTTACGTTTGCGATGTTCTTGAGTTACATACCTAACTGTATAGGTATACAAATGTGGCTGCAAAGATACGAATAAAATTGCAGCCACACAAGAATATATGCAGTTTTTTGCATAAATAGCATTGATTATTTCCCGAGAATGATGTTCACGAGCGCCGTTACATCGGCTATTGTCACCTGTCCATCGGCGTTGATATCGGCCATACAGGTGTCGGTCTGCTGGTCGTTCTTGCCGAGAATGATGTTCACAAGTGCCGTTACGTCGGCAATAGTTATCTGCCCGTCGGCGTTGATATCGCCCTGAAGCAGCTTGTGGGGACCATGGTAGCGCAACACGTAGTTGTCGACTGCCACCCAGTTGGCATCGGTTGACTGCACGTAGAGGCCAATTCTGTGTTCGCCAGCCTCCACGGTTTTGCCCACGCTGAACCACTGAGGAGCCTTGTTAGCGGTATGGCAGGCAATCTGTTCGTCGTCGAAACGCAGGGTCACACCACTGACTTCCAATTCGGGTTGGTCCTGTCGGGTGGCTTCAACGGCGGCATCCAGCGTGTAGTAACCAGCGCGAAGCGTGAGCGTTTGGCTCATGCTGCGGTCGGCCTGTGCCGCCGCGTTGACCCACCATTCAGCGTAAGGCCAGTTGAAAAGGTCGTGTTCAGCACCGTTATTGTAGTTCAATGACCAGTTGCCCGACAACTCCCAACCATCGGTTTTCCATTGGTCGAAGGTGGTATTGACCATCGGTACGCGCACGGGGTGACAGGGTGTGGCCAGCGAAAGATACTCTTCCTCAGTGCCATCGTAGAACAATTGCAGATTGTCCATGGCCACCCAGTTGGCCGGAGTTGACTTGATATCGAGACCAAACGTGAGGGTTCCATCGGTCACCTTCATGCGTAAGGCATAGCGTTTGGGTGTTCCGTTGCCCGTGGCGATGTCGATTGCCTGGTCGCCAGCATAGAATTTGACACCAGAAATGACAATGTCGGCATCGGTTTGTGTGCAGGCTATGAACGATCCACGCAAGTAGTAGTAACCCGAAGGCAGTTCGTTGATGGTCTGTTCGATCTTCGTGTCGGGCAGTGTTCCACTGGTTGTGCTCACCCATCGCTCAATGAAGGGGAAGTCGATGCGGGCCCCGTCAGATGGATTGATGTAGGGTGCGCCGCCGTCTTGATAGTTGACTTTCATGCCATCGTTGGTCCAATTCTTCAGACTTCCGGTGCATAGGTAGGGCGCCATGGCCGTTGTGATGTCGTAACCCAGGTCGGGTGCCTGGTCTAAGTCCATGATTTGCTGGATCTTTTGC
>JAEEGL017438429.1_pt1 | contig 15524 bp, 8 predicted proteins | sample 9134231 | NCBI WGS metagenome assembly JAEEGL01 (sample SAMN16246548, study PRJNA631951) | gut metagenome | biome: gut microbiome; feature: rumen; material: fiber-attached | host: Bos | place: Iran: Karaj | collected 2018-10
ACGGGGTATTATTCGACGCATTTTCCGCATTCACATCCTCCGTACGTGCGCGAGGCGACCGCGCATTTTATCCGCCGCCACAAACATTATCTCGTCACGTCGGGGACAACGGGCTACCTGCCCAATCCGTCCGAGGTCGCCTTCGCAGATTCGTGGCACGGTCCTTACACGGTGCTGGGCGATCCTCATCCTGCGGACAATACCCGTACTTCTTTCCACAGCCAGATCTCGAGTGTGTTCAAGGTCCCGGGGAAGAAGGACCTGTACATCGCCTGCGCAGACCGCTGGAGACCTGACGCGATGGATGCTTCGTATCCAGAATACGCCAGAGCGTTCGATATCATGTTCGACCCTGATGCCACGGCAGAAGATCGCGCTGAAGCCGGCAGAATAATGGCCTCGATCCCTCCGGAAAAGACGCGCGAGGCGGATTACGTGTGGCTGCCTTTCCGTTTCGAGGGAGAAATGGCGTTCCTCGACTGGCGCGATGAATGGCGGATCGAAGAGTTTGAATGATTGCCGGCCTTGCGCGGGATTTTTTTACAGCCCCTGAGTGTCTGTTTTCCTGAGAAAATTCCCGGAATTATCAGGCGTCGATAGTCGATATCGTGAGCGTGGTTTCTTCCAGCACGTCCAGCAGTACGCGCACGGTGTCAAGCGACGTGAACATCGTTACGTTGTTCTCCGAGGCGGTGCGGCGGATCTTGCGTCCGTCGCTCTCCTGCGCGGGAGTGCCTATGTCGCGCGTATTTATCACGTAGGCAATATGTCCCTGCCGTATTGACCGCAATATCTCGTCGCTGCCGTCGCCGATCTTTTTGAGCACGTGCGTGCGGATGCCGTTGCCCTTTAAAAACGCCGCTGTGCCCGCCGTTGCCTCGATATTGAAGCCAAGGTTGTAGAAACGGCGGATGAGAGGCAGCGCCTCGTCCTTATCTTTGTCAGCGATCGTTGCCAGCACCGTACCGTAATTCTGCAGGTGCGTGCCGGATGCCTGGAGTGCCTTGTACAGCGCACGGTTCAGTTTATCGTCGTAGCCGATCGCTTCTCCGGTGGATTTCATTTCGGGCGACAGCACCGCGTCGAGACCTTTGATCTTGTTGAAGGAGAACACAGGCACTTTTACGTAGAAACGTTTTTTCTCTTCCGGATAGAGGTCGAAATACCCCTGCTCTTTAAGCGATTTGCCGAGTATCACTTCCGTCGCGATATCTGCCAGGCTGTATCCGGTCGCCTTCGAAAGGAACGGCACGGTGCGGGAAGAACGCGGATTGACCTCGATGATGAACACGTTTTCGTCCTTGTCCACGATGAACTGGATGTTGTAAAGTCCCACGATCCCGATGCCCAGACCGAGCTTTTTCGCGTATTGGAGTATGATCCCTTTGACTTTATTTGAGATCGAGAAGGCGGGGTAAACGCTGATGGAGTCGCCGGAGTGGATGCCGGTGCGCTCGACAAGTTCCATGATGCCTGGGACAAATACGTCGCGGCCGTCGCAGATGGCGTCAACTTCCACTTCTTTACCCAGAATGTATTTGTCGACCAGGACCGGTTTATCGGCGTCGATCTCGACCGCGTTTTTGAGATAGCGGCGAAGCTGTTCTTCGTTGGCAACGATTTCCATTGCCCGCCCGCCGAGTACGAACGACGGTCTAACGAGAACGGGGTAGCCTACGTCAGCAGCGGCTTTAACTCCGTCTTCAATGTTCGTTACGGCATGTCCGGGCGGCTGCGGAATGCCCAGCTCTTCGAGTATTTTCTCGAAACTGTCGCGGTTCTCTGCGCGCTCTATCGCGGCGCAGTCCGTTCCTACGATCTTAACTCCGCGATCCATTAAAGGCTGCGCGAGATTGATCGCCGTCTGGCCGCCCAGTGATGCGATGACGCCCTCGGGCTGTTCGAAATCGATGATCGCCATTACGTCTTCAGGTGTCAGCGGCTCGAAATACAGTTTATCTGCGGTGGTGTAGTCGGTGGAAACGGTCTCGGGGTTGTTGTTTATTATGATCGACTCGTAGCCTGCCCTGCGGATCGTCTGGACCGCGTGCACAGTCGAATAGTCGAATTCGACACCCTGTCCGATGCGGATCGGGCCTGCGCCGAGCACGACAATCTTCTTCTTATTCGACAGGCGCGATGCGTTTACGCCCGAGTAGGAAGAGTAAAGATAAGCGATGTATTTTCCTGTGTGAAGAGTATCGACCATCGGGAAGACGGGCACGATCTTTTCTCTTTTGCGAAGGGCGTACACCGAGAGTTCCGAGGTGTTCCAGAGGCGGGCAATATATTTATCAGAGAAGCCGAGTTTTTTCGCTTCTCTTAACGTCTCTACGTCGAACGGATTGTCCGCGATCACTTTTTCGGCGTCAACGATCTTTTTGATCGATTCCAGGAAGAGCCTGGTTATCATTGTCCTCCTGTAGAGTTCCTCAATGTCCGTGCCGCGGCGCAGAAGCTCGGCGATCGCGAAAATATTGTCGTCGCGGAATTCGCTGACGTACATCAGCAGCTCCTCCGTGCGGTAAGCGTCGAATTTGGCTTTGTGGAAGTGGCAAACGCCTGTTTCGAGTGAGCGGACGGATTTCAGGAAGCACTCTTCAAGCGTCGCGCCGATGCCCATCACTTCGCCCGTCGCCTTCATCTGCGTGCCCAGAAGGTTGGGAGCGTCGGTGAATTTATCGAACGGGAAGCGCGGGAATTTGGCAACGATGTAATCGAGCGAGGGTTCCATTGCCGCCGTGCCGCCTGCCACCGGGATCTCCTCGAGCAGCATGCCCATCGCGATCTTCGCCGTGACTCTGGCGATCGGGTAGCCGCTGGCCTTTGAAGCCAGAGCGGATGAACGCGAAACGCGCGGATTGACCTCGATGAGGTAATACTCGTCGGTCTCGGGATGGAGCGCGAACTGCACGTTGCAGCCTCCCTCGATCTTAAGCTCCCGGATGATCTTTATCGCGCTGTCGTTAAGCATCTTGACCTGATCCGGACGGAGCGAGAGGATCGGGGCAACGACGATGGAGTCGCCTGTATGTACGCCGACGGGGTCAACGTTTTCCATGCCGCATATCGTGATGGCGTGGTCAGCCGAGTCGCGCATGACTTCGAATTCGATCTCTTTGTAACCCTTCACGCTCTTCTCGATGAGCACCTGGCTGACGGGGGAGAGGTTGAACGCGTTAGGGCCGAGGTCTTCCAGCTCCTCTTCGTTATTCGCGAATCCGCCTCCGGTGCCGCCCAGCGTGAACGCGGGCCTCAGCACGACGGGGTAGCCGATCTCTTTCGCGGCCTTCCTGGCCTCGTCCATATTATACGTGATCTGTGAGGGGATAACGGGCTCGCCGATCGACTGGCACATTTCTTTGAATAATTCGCGGTCCTCGGCGCGCTCGATGCTCGAAGCAGGAGTACCGAGCAGCTTTACGCCGCACTCCTTCAGAACGCCCTTGCGGTCGAGCAGCATCGCGAGGTTCAGGCCTGTCTGCCCTCCGATCCCGGGGACAATCGCGTCCGGCCGCTCGTACCTGAGTATTTTTGCTATATATTCGAGCGTCAGCGGTTCCATATATACTTTATGGGCAATGGACGTGTCGGTCATTATGGTCGCGGGGTTCGAGTTGCACAAAATAACCTCGTACCCTTCCTCTTTTAATGCGAGACATGCCTGCGTTCCCGCGTAGTCAAATTCCGCCGCCTGTCCGATGACGATCGGGCCTGAGCCGATGATCAGCACTTTTTTTACATCCGTACGCTTTGCCATAAAAAGAACCTCCTTGAGTAGTCAGCCTGCATTCGCGGGCTTATAAAAAAGCGGGGAGTCACCCCGCAAGATCTGAAACGATAGTTCCGTATAATTTCCATCCATCGAAGGGAGTTGCCTTGCCCTTCGAAACGAACGACGCTGAATCGACCGTGAATTCATTGTCAAGATCCCAGTTAAACGGCCTGATGCCGCCGGTCGGGATGCCGAAGCGCTTTGCGGGCGAATCGGACATAAGTTTTACTAGTTTATCGAGGGTGATGATCCCCGTGCGCACCAGTTTGGTATACAGCAGCGGGAAAGCGGTTTCGAGCCCTACGATCCCGAACGCGCTGCCTTCCAGCCCGCGGCTTTTTTCTTCGGCGCTGTGCGGCGCGTGATCGGTCGCGATCATATCTACCGTGCCGTCAATTATTCCTTCTATGAGCGCGTCGCGGTCGTCGGCGGATCTCAGCGGGGGATTCATTTTGAAGCGCCCGTCTTCCTGAATATCTTCGTCGGTGAGGACAAGGTAGTGCGGCCCTGTTTCGCACGTGACGTTTACGCCGCTCTTCTTGGCCTGCCTGATAAGTTCGACGCTCTCTTTTGCAGAAACGTGGCATACGTGGTACGCCGCGCCCGTTGCCGCCGCCAGATCCAGGTCTCTCGCGATCGGCCTCCACTCGCTCTCGCTGCAGATGCCTCTGTGGCCGTGCCTTTTAGCGTACGTGCCGTCGTGGATATATCCGCCGCGGAGGAGGGAATTGTCCTCGCAATGCGCCGCTATCAGCTTTCCGAGGTCTTTCGCTCTGCGCATAGCCTCGCGCATCATTGCGGCAGACTGTACTCCTCTGCCGTCGTCCGAAAAAGCGACGACGTAAGGGGAGAGGCCTTCCAGATCTGCCAGCTGTTCGCCTTTTTCATCTACCGTGAGGGCGCCGTACGGCAGTATTTTTAGCGTTCTTCTGTCTCCTTCGCCCGCATGACCGTATGATTCATCGAGCGCTTTCTCCGCCCGCTCGATCGCTTTCAGCTCCGGTTCGAGCTTTTCGAGGCAATCCGGGACGGGGTTCAAGTTAGGCATCGTGCATACGGCTCCGTATCCTCCTGCGATTGCCGCGGCAGCTCCGGTTTCCATCGTTTCCTTATAAGAAAAACCCGGCTCCCTGAAGTGCACGTGCACGTCAACGAAGCCGGGGATCGATACTATGTTATGCTGCCTGTTATCGGCCATATGGATGAATACCTTTCTCTGTATGAGAGGATCTGTCAGATCATTTCTGCCTGTCAAGGGCTTTGGGATGTGCGGATCACATCATCTTGCGCAGGCCCGAAAGGCATAATACCACATTTTGCGACGGTTTTCAATAACTTTATAAAATGGTTAATTCGGGCAGTTTTGCCCGGACGTAATCCGAATAATCCTTAGCGGCGCCGGACTTCGCAGCTATGACGTGCTGGGCAGCGCTCTCGGACAGCTCTAGGAGGTCGCCGTCGGTGTAAAGATTTGCGGCATGGAATTCAGGAAGACCGTGCTGGTTTACTCCGAAAAAGTCCCCGGGACCGCGCAGACGCAGGTCTTCTTCCGCGATCTTTTCTCCGGAAAGGCAGTCGCGGAGCGTGATAAGACGGCGTGAGATGAGGTCGTCGTCCGGCGGATCCGGGTTGATCCTGCGGCTCGACATAAGCACGCAATACGACTGTAGCTTTCCGCGTCCGACGCGGCCGCGAAGCTGATGAAGCTGCGCAAGGCCGAACCGCTCGGCATTCTCGACGATCATAAGAGTTGCGTTGGCAACGTCGACGCCCACTTCAATGACGGTCGTGGAGAACAGCACGCTTATCTCGCCTGCGGCAAAACGGCGCATAACGTCGTTCTTTTCCTTGTCGCTCATACGCCCGTGGAGCAGGGAAGTGGCGATTCCCTGAAAATACTTTTCGCCCGCATCCGAGAAATTCTCGACCGCCGTCAATAAACCGTTGTCATCATCCTGCCCGAACCCGTTTCCGTCACCGTCTTCGTCCTGGTCGTCCCCGATCGCTGCGTGAACGATATAGATCTGCTGCCCTTCGCGGGCAATATTTGCCGCCCATTTATATATCCGCTCACGTCTCCGCCCGTCGTCGAGGTACGTTATTATCGGCAATCTGCCGGATGGCAGCGTCTCGAGCCTGGATATGTCGAGGTCTCCGTAGAGTATCATTCCAAGCGTACGCGGTATCGGCGTCGCCGTCATTACCATGACGTCCGGGACGCAGGCGTTTTCCGCGCTGTGCATGAAACTGCCCCTCTGGCGGACACCGAAACGGTGCTGTTCATCAGTAACCGCAAGCCCGAGCCTGTTCCACACCACACCGCTCTGTATAAGCGCGTGCGTTCCGATCACGCACTTGACTGTACCGTCGGCGATCTTAGCCAGGATCGATTCACGGCTTTTCCCGGAAACCGCACCTGTGAGCAGCGCGCATGACACGCCCAGACTGCCGAAAAGCGGCGCTATGTTGTTGTAATGCTGTTCGGCGAGCACCTCGGTCGGAGCCATAAAAGCGGATTGATAATCATTCCCGGCGGCGGTCAACATCGCAAGCATCGCCAGCACTGTTTTTCCGGATCCTACGTCTCCTGTAACGAGGCGGTTCATCGGACGGCTGGACGTCATGTCGGACAATATGTCGCGCCATACGGCCTGCTGCGAGTCGGTGAGTTCGAACGGGAGCGCTTTTTCAAGCATAAAGGTCAGGTCGGAATGTCTGAACCTGATCCCCGCGCCGCTTCCGGTATAGCTCTGCCTCATCATCAGCAGCATTAGACGCGTCTCTAATAATTCATCGAACGCGATCCTGCGGCGGAAACGCTCTGCGTCTTCCAGCGATTCGGGGCGGTGGATGCCTCTCATCGCCTCGTTTCTGCCTGAAAGGCCGGTGTTCGAAAGGATCTCCGGCGGTAGAGTTTCTTTAAAATCAGGAAGAAGTCTCAGCGCTTCGGAAATGAATTTTCGAAGCATCTTCTGGGATAGACCTTTTGTGAGAGGATAAACAGGGTAAATTCCGCTGAATTCATCTGCTTCGAGTTCGGAAGGAACGGGATCGTCACCTCCGTAAACGTCATCACCGTCGAGCGCGCTCGTACGGCTGCCGGAAAGGATCAGAACTTCGGGGTTGATAAGCTCGAGACCGCGGTAGCCGCGGGTGACACGGCCGAAAAACATTGCCTCCGCGCCCTTCTCGTATTTATCTCTGCTCCAGCGCTGGTTGTAAAAAGTAATGGAAGCACGCCCGGTATTGTCCTCGACGATCAAGTTAAGCGCGGAACGTTTTCTGTCGATCTGCCTGAATGAGACACGCATGATACGGCAGCGGATGGTCACGCACGCACCCTCGGTCAGGTTTCCGGCGCCGACGATATTTGTCCGGTCTTCATAATAGCGGGGGATAAGACGCACGAGGTCGTCAAGCGTTTCCACGCCCAGTTCTTTAAGCTGCAGGGCGCGTTTTCCTTTCACACCTTTTAAGAAAGTGACGCTCGTTGATGACAATTTTTAATCCTCTGTGCTTTCTCCGTTTCCGCCCGTCACGTCGTCGCCTAAAACGATACCGTCGCTGTCGGTCAACGTTAAGCCGGATACCGCGGGGGCTTCGATGCCTTCGATCTCGCCTTCGCCTTGCCCGAGCTCGGCGCGTTCAAGCCTCTTTGTAATGAGTCTGTTGCGCTTTTCGGCTTCGTCAAGCGCGCTCTCTGCCTCGGATATTTTTTTACGTACTTTCGCAAGGTTTACGGTGAATTTCCCGTACTGATCCCTGACAGATGCCAGCAGGCGGCGGATCTCTTCCGCCTTGCGGTTGATCTCGACCGTACGCATACCCATTGCCAGCGAATTCAGAAGAGCCGCGACGGTTGAAGGGCCGCACAGAAGTACCCTGAAATCAGAACGGATCTTAGACGTAAGCGCCTCGTCGGAAGCGATCTCTGCGTACAGCCCCTCGGTAGCAAGGTAGAGTACGGCAAAAGGCGCCGTTTCGGGTTCGTGGATATATTCAGAAACGGATCTGGCCTCTGCGGTCAGTCTTGTGCGAAGAGCTTTTCTGGCTTCCTGCATAGACTGGAAATCGCCCTCATCGGTTGCTTTGCAGAGTCTGGCGTAATCCTCTATCGGGAATTTGGAGTCGATCGGGAGATAGACGGAACTATCTAGGCCCGTATGCATCCTTACGGCGAACTCGACTCGTTTTTGCGAATCCGGATTGGTGGCAACGTTAGTTTCATATAAAGTAGGGACGATATCGTCCAGGATGTTCCTGAGCTGCGCTTCGCCCCAGGTGCCTCGCGCCTTTACGTTAGAGAGGATCCGGTTAAGACCGCTGACGTTGTCCGTCACGTTTGCGGACAATTCTTTCATTTCGCCGAGCGAGCGGTACACGTTTTCAAGCTGCTGGGAAACGGTCCGGAACGAAGCGTCCAGACGCGTTGTTAAAGTCTCGTTCAGCTTTTCATCGACCGTTCCGCGTATCCTCTCCAGTTCGGTGCGGAGTATTTCTGCGTTTCTGCGGCTTTCGTTAAAATTCTTTTCCTGCAGTTCCTGCAGCGATCTGGCGATATCTTTCTGAGACTCTAACTGTGCCTTAAGACTGTCCTGGGAAAAGTTGCTGAACCTGAGCGCGTTTTCCTGTTCGCTTCTTCGCTGTTCTTCGGCGGTGCTCTCAAGCTTCTGGTAAAGCAGGGGGATAAGGTCACTTTTCTTGCGCGTATCTTCCTGGACCTTGTTCAGATTTTTCATGTTTACGGCAAGGATTATTACGGCCAGAAGACCCGCGATAAAAGCGAGTCCGGCTGCGACGGCAATAATTATAAGAAGTATGTCGTTCATTTCGTCAGTCTCCGGGCCGGGCATTCGGTTTTACCGGAGCACCCGGCAGTATCAGTGTATGATCATAGGTTCAAGTTTGCTCTCGCCTGACATCGACATAGCTGTGATGCGGTCAACTTCGATGAACCGCTCTGCGAGCCTCGGCATGTGGGTCGTCGCAAAGAATGCTATATTATGCTGCGTCATTACCGAGAAAATGTTGTAAAGTGCATCTGACGCGTCGGCAAAGTTTACCGTCTCGAACAGTTCGTTTAAGGCGACAAGCGCGTACGGCATCAGGCTGTCGATTATTTTTGCTATCGCCTGTGCCTCGGATTCGAATCTGCGCAAAGGATCTCTGTCAGGGTCGGATACATCGGTAAAGCACACGAAAACGCCGCTTTTTACAGAAAGCGAAGCGTCGCGGCAGATGATCGGAAGGCCGCACTGAGCCAGTATCTGCGCCGTGCAGACCGCTCTTAAGAGGGCAGTTTTCCCGACGCCTCCCGGGCCTGTCACGACGATACCGCTGCGCTCCGGAGTAAGAAGAATGTCGTGCGGGGCTCCGAACCCTTCGCCGGATAGAACTTCCAGCGGATCTCTGAGGGCAAGTATCGAAGTTATTGCCGACCCGGCTTCTGTGACCTGCGGGAACATATACCTTGCCCCCGCTTCTCCGAGAGCTTTGCAGAAGTCGCAGCAGAAACGGTAGAATTTCAGTTCGAGACAAAGCTCCTGGAACAGCCCGATCAGTTCTTCGCACGATTCGACAGTATGATCGTTCAGATTATCGATCGATGCGGTGAGCAGGGAAGAAAGCGAGTCCATACTGAGCGTTCCTGTCACAGGCGGATCGAAACCGTCCTGTTCCGGGAGAGCGTTATCGCTGCCTTTATCTCCGTGACCGTCGCCGGAATAAAGCATATTCAGATCGATCGATTCTACGGACAGGTTCTCGTTTAGCCCTAAAAGCAGCTCCGCCGTGAAATCGGAGAGATCTGCTTCGAGCAGTCTCTTTCCTCTCGGAACGTCTGAAAAAGCATAGGATGCGTACATTTTAATGCACGTTTCCTTGAATTCCAGCAGCCCTTCGGCATACAGCGTGTACGACGCAAGGTAGTCTATAAGCTTGTGCAGTCTTTCCGAAAGTTCTAGGAAACATCTGATGTTCAGCTTCGCCATCTCGAGTTTCATACCTGTGTTCTGAGAATGAGCAGGCTCTTCTCCTGCGGTATCCTGTGAAGCGGAGGCGGATTCATCCTGATGGCGGCGCAATATCAGTTCGCGTCTGTTTTCCTGCCAGTTTTTTCTGAATTCCTGGGCATCGCCGGAAATGTCCTCCAGCTTTTCGAGAAGGCCGTCGGACGAGAGGAAATCACGTGCGATCTCCCTTCTGTGAGCGATGTTGACAACGTTCGAGAGAGGCATCCTGAGCGTGAGCGCAGCGTATTCGCGCTTCTGGACGTCATTGTCATCCGGATATATCAGCAACGGCAGGCGGTCAAGCTGCAGGTCGTCTGCTCCTAATATTTTTATTCTGTCGTCCGGTTCGGTTTCAAGCAGTTTTATCTTTGACATAGCGGCACCTCTTTCAGAATTTTCGGTTCGTTCTGAACCTGAGCAGCAGATCGCTCTTGTCAAGTCCGTACCTGGTGATGATGTCTGTCGCCCTTGAATCATCTCCGCGGTGGACCGTCTTGAAGCGGAACGTGCGTTTTCCGTCGCGCCCTGCGATAGCGTCGAGCAGCGGTACGTTTTCGGGAATTATGTCGGAGATCGTATTCGAATTTGAACGGCTGTTGTTGAACGTCCGGACGGCGCAGATCCCGTTCGCCCCCTTATCGGAAAATTCAAGCAGTTTTGCAACGCACTCGTTGAGTTCTTTTATGCTGCTTTCTTCCGAGTCCGGCCACAGCACGAGAAGAAGGGAGTCCTTCAGCTCGTCGTCGGGAGGTAAAAGTTCCGGGTCGTATCCGTGAGAGCACAGATAAATGCCGGAGACGGGCATGATCGAACCCATCGCTGCGGGAACGCTTAGCCCGATCATAAAGAATATATGCGCGATAGCGATCGCTTTTAAGAATGAGGTCTTTCCGCTTCCGATCGGGCCGGCCATCAGCGACATCGCATCTTTGCGGTGAAGCGTTAAGTTGTTCATAACAACGGTGCGGCCGAGATTGTTCCTTCTAAGCAGCAGGAGAGAGATATCGCAAAGATTTATAAGATCAGTTGTCCTGCGGCTCGGTCTGGGATCGCAAAGAGGTATATTGTTTTTCTTAAGCAGCGAATGTATTTTCGCGAGGTTCAGCAGGTATTCCAGGTGAGGACTGAATGCCGATACCGCAGACGAGAGCGTGAGCAGCGACGTCTCCTGCTTTTCGCAGAATGTATTTATCGATGAGAACAGTTCCGGCCGGAGCGATTTTAGTTCGTCGGAAAGGGCGGCGGGGAGTTCCGCGACTCCGGAGTGCGTACCTTCTTTTCTGAGCGGTATTTTACCGGTAAGTTCAAGGTGGCAGTCTCTGACCTGTCCGTCGGTGCAGCTGAATCTGAGTTTTATCAGGGGCAATGCCGCGAGTTCGCGGCGGATATATGCGAGTGTAGCTTCGATGTCGGACAATTCTTTTGCGTATCTTTGCGGGAAATCCAGAAGTGCCCTGAGTTCGGCGGCAAGCTTTCCGGGCGATCTGTCGATATCACCGGACGATATAGTTTCGCAAGCGTCAAGCAGTTCTTTCGCCATATTTAAAAGTGCGAGTGTTTTTTCCTGACTCCCGCTCTGGCGCGAATACGTTCTTAACGTTCTCCCGAGCGCGTAAAGTTTGCGGAAAACGTCTGTGAAAAATGCGTTTTTCTCCGGATCGGATACGCACGCTATCATAAGCCTGATGTCACTGAGGCGGGAACTGAATTCCGCGTCGCCCTGTCTCGATGCTGCTGCGCTTTCCTCAAATTCGAGGTACATCTGTGCGGCGGTCTGATTCGCCGCTTCTTCTCCGAGGCAGTCGTTCATCAGTATTTTTAAGTCGGTGTCGTCAAGGCATTTTAAGAATAGCTTTTTCTCCATCTGGTTGTGTCTCCTTCCAGGGATTCTCGTCCGAATCTGCCGGCAGATCTCTCCACGAAGAGTATACTCCGGGACGAGGAAAAATGCAATGGCAAGCGAACCGGATGATGGAAAATGGCAAATTAATAATGGACAATGGAGAATGGCAGGCGAACCGAGTGATGGCAATGGCAAATGGCAAATGACAAATGACAAATGAATAAAGGACAATTGATAATGGACAATGGAGAATGGCAAATTGCAAATGAAAAATGGATAATGGAAAATTGTGGCCGTATCAGTGAGGAAGAAAGTACGGCCGCAATTCATCCTTTTGCCATTTGTGGCCGTATCAGTGAGGTAGAAAGTACGGCCTCAAATCCGCCTTTGGTCAATTGAGGCCGTATCAGTGAGGAAGAAAGTACGGCCTCAAATCCGCTTTTGGTCATTTGTGGCCGTATCAGTGAGGTAGAAAGTACGGCCGCAAATCCGCCTTTGGTCATTTGTGGCCGTATCAGTGAGGAAGAAAGTACGGCCGCAAATCTGCCTTTGGTCGATTGTGGCCGTATCGATGAAGTAGAAAGTACGGCCACAAATCCGCTTTTGGTCATTTGTGGCCGTATCAGTGAGGTAGAAAGTACGGCCTCAAATCCGCCTTTGGTCAATTGTGGCCGTATCAGTGAGGTAAAAAGTACGGCCACAAATCCGCCTTTGGTCAATTGTGGCCGTATCAGTGAGGTAGAAAGTACGGCCACAAATCCGCTTTTGGTCATTTGAGGCCGTATCGATGAGGCAGATAGTACGGCCGCAATTCCGCCTTTGGTCATTTGTGGCCGTATCAGTGAGGTAGAAAGTACGGCCTCAAATCCACCTTTCTTCATTTGTGGCCGTATCTGATTCAAAATGTTAAATAAAAAACAAGATACCGCCAAAGGCGACGGCTGGTAATGGATTATTAATAATTAATGTATTGCCTTCGGCGATGATTTAAGATTGAATCCTCACCGTTTTTATGGTAAAATCAGGTCAGAATAACACCGGGAGGATGGTGCTGATATGCTGAGTAAATACGTAAAATTTGACGAGGCCGTACCTGTATGGGCAGAAGGAAGGGCCGAAGAAATGAATCTGAGCCTTGTTTTTACGGCACAGGTAAAATTCACAGCAGAGAAAAAATATGAACTGAGGATAACGGCATCGACCGCGTATATGACGTTTTGCGGGAATAAAATGATTGCCGCCGGACCGGCGAGGTGCGGGCATGGATTCAACCGGGTCGACGTACTGAAAATCGAACCGTTTGCGGACGAGAACGAAGAAACCGGGACAGGCAGGAAAATAAGCGAGATAAAAGTTATTGTCGCCGGGTACAACGTAAATTCGTTTGCTTATATAGATATGCCGTCGTTCCTGTGCGCGGAACTTACAGAAGACGGAAAAGTAATTGCCTGCACGCGGCCGGAAACAGACGCTGACTGGTCCGGAGATGCCGGTAAGACAACGTTTTCCGCACGCGTATATAATGAGCGCATACAGAAGATCCAGCGCTATTCCTTCCAGCGCGCTTTCGCGGAAGCGTACGATTTCAGGCGCAAGGCCGCGGGTGAAGACAAGGTTAAACTAACGGATGCAAAGGCCGGGACGTTCCTCGAGCGCGGGGTCCCGGAAGCCGATTTTTCGCCGATCCTTCCAAAGTGGATAACGTGCATGGGTGCGGCGCATTACAGAGAGATCCCGGAGCAGGAGCGTATCCGCAACAGGGTCATTTCTGATCCGAGGGATAATTTCAAGTGCTACCCGCTTGATGAACTCGAGGTCTGCACGCTTTGGGAGGCGCAGGGGATAAGCACGACGCTCTCGGAGCCGGGGAAGCAGCCGTTCGGGCCTGTCACGATCCGTTCGGGCAGTTTCGCGGTGATAGATATGGGTGCGGAATACACCGGAATGATCGGGCTCGACGTTGACAACGACGCCGAAACGACGGTGTACGTGATGGAGTCCGAGATATTGACCGGCGGAAATCCCGAAGGCGTTGACCCGCACCGTCTGGGCGATTCAGACCTGGTAAAATGGACGCTTCCTGCAGGCAGCCATAAACTGCTCAGCTTCGAACCGTATTCGTTCAGGTATGCCAAGATCATTGTCTTCGGCGGAGATATCCGTCTCGGATCGTTCAGGATCGTTCGCTACTCGTTCGGAAAAATAGATAAAAAATTATCCGACCGTTTTTCACCGGAAATGCGGAAAATATTTGACGCGGCGGTCGAAACGTTCCGCCAGAACGCGGTGGATATATATATGGACTGTCCCTCGAGGGAACGCGCCGGATGGCTGTGCGACAGCTATTTCACGGCCAGGACCGAGAGATGCCTTACAGGAGAATCGCTGATCGAGCGCAATTTCCTCGAAAACTTCCTGCTTCCGGAAAAATTTGAAAATATCCCTGAAGGGATGCTGCCGATGTGCTACCCGTCCGAACATAGCGACGGAACGTTCATCCCGAGCTGGGCAATGTTTTACGTCGTTGAACTGAGGGAATACCTCGACCGCACGGGCGATCGCGAACTCGTAGAAAAGGCTAAGGACCGTGTGTACGGACTGATAAAGTATTTCGAAAGATTTTTAAACGAATTCGGGCTTCTCGAAAAACTGGAATCGTGGGTGTTCGTGGAATGGTCGAGGGCAAACCAGCTCGTTCAGGACGTGAACTTCCCGAACAACTTCCTGTACGCAAAAGTTTTGAAAGACGCCGGCGAGATGTACGGAGATGAAAAACTGATCAGACAGGGAGAACAGCTGGTCAGGACTGCATCAGCGCTCTCCTTCACGGGCAGCTTCTTCTGTGACAATGCGATCCGCAGGGGCGATAAACTGGTGCTCAGCGGCGAATGTACCGAATGCTGTCAATATTACGCGTTCTACTTCGGAGCGGCGGATGAAGCGACTCATCCCGAACTGTTTAAGATCATGGTCAATGACTTCGGCCCCGGCCGTGACGTTAACACAGTGTATCCGCAGATCGCTCCGGCTAATGCGTTTATCGGAAACTACCTTCGCCTCGACTGGCTGATGCGCATCGGGCTTACCGAGAAGGTCAAGGAGAACATCCTCGGGTATTTTTACGAGATGGCCCGGAAGACGGGCACGTTGTGGGAATTAATGGATCCGGTCGCAAGCTGCAACCACGGCTTTGCTTCGCACGTGGCAGTCTGGCTCTCGGCTATGGACGAATGATACCCGGCCAGGCAGGTCATGTTTCATCTATGCCCAAATGGCGCAGTTTTTCGAGTTTCTCGAGGATGATCTGCCTGTCATCTGAGTACAGATCAAACATTTCGGAAAACCAGGAAGAAAGCGATTCTTTCATTTCCGGATCGTAAAAAATGAGTGCGGTTATCGAGCTCCTGCAGTAAATGAGCGATGCGGCGTTATCCGTCAGGACGACCTGGATCTCTTTTGCAGGATGTTTAGGCAGCAGCGTCAGGTGGAAGTTCTTTTCTGATTTGACAAGGTCGATGATCGCCGCGATGTGCTCCGCGTATTCTTCTTGAGTGTATGCGACCTGTAGATTTATCAGATCAAAAGAGAAGTTGATGTTCCTGTTTTGCTTGATATGATCTTCGGAAGCACACAGGATCATATTGACGGTTCCGCTTTTGAGCAAGGAACGGAACTGTTTTCTGAGACCGCTGTAGAAGTTCAGCAAATACTTCTTTAGCGGTTCTTCTATATCAATACGCGAAATGATCCTCTCGAGCAATCTCTCCGGGATCGTAAATACGGGAAGCCTGGTGAGCAAAAACGATCTGGATTTCTGCAGTAAATGGGCAAAAGAAATGTGATCGTCATTGTTTCCGGAGCTGAAGACTTTCATGATCGGCATAGCGACAGAAAG
>JAEEGL010057999.1_pt1 | contig 15523 bp, 14 predicted proteins | sample 9134231 | NCBI WGS metagenome assembly JAEEGL01 (sample SAMN16246548, study PRJNA631951) | gut metagenome | biome: gut microbiome; feature: rumen; material: fiber-attached | host: Bos | place: Iran: Karaj | collected 2018-10
GGCGATTATGAGGGCAGCCAGCTTGATGACAGCCTTATGCCTTATTGGTCAAGCTGTGAGTTCCAGTCGAGATTTGACGATGCAGGCGGCGCTTTCATCCTTCTGCCCAGAGCTCCGGAAGATCAGAAGACATACTGGAATGAGGGCTTTATTGAGCCTCTGCGCGCTCTTATTGATGCTTTTATCGCCGAGCACAAAGATAATGTTGACACTACAAGAATTGCCGTTACCGGTTCTTCCGCCGGCGGCGGAATGGTCTGGCTTATGCTTGAGGCGTTCCCCGGTCTGTTCTCCTGCGCATTTCCTCTTGCGTCAACAGTTACTCCTTCCAAAGACACCATTAAATCCGCCGCGGGTACAGCCATATGGATTCTCGCAAGCCAGAAGGACCCCGTTGTCAATTATAATTTCAGCACACTGAAAATCTGGAAAAACGTTATTAAAACCAATAATAATCCGCAGAATTGCCGCCTTTCCACTTTCCAGAAGGTTTATAAGCCCGACGGTGAGCCGGCATCTGACAATCACCACCTTGCCACCGTTATAACTTACGATCTGCACACCATCGACGAAGGCGTTTACCCCGATGTTGAAACAATTGACGGCAACGGCAATGTGCTCGATCTTACTTCTCCCAACGGTATTATTACCTGGATATCCTCAATTCATTCGGATTATGACGGTACTCCTTCCGAGGGGCATACCGGTAACCTCAATTACAGCCTGTGGACAAGAATATGCAACGCTTACCAGGACTGGCTTTACAGCGTTGTGCATGTGTTCCAGATTGCTCTCGGCTTAACTTGAGCTCAATCATGTAACAGAAGCCGAGCCGGCTTTTTGAATTTATTTTAACATATAAATCCGTTCGGCAGCTTTTTCAGCCGGACGGAATTTATATCTGCAAAGGAATCCGGTGATAAAATGAAGTCGTTTACCATCGGCAGCAATGACGCGGGTCAGAGGCTTGATAAGTTTATATCAAAAGCCGTTCCGCTGTTGCCTCAGGCACTGATGTATAAGTACATCAGGAAAAAAAGAATAAAAGTCAATTCCGGCAGGGGAGAGATTTCGTGTAAGCTTGAGCAGGGCGATGTTGTTGATATGTATATCAGCGATGAGTTTTTCGCGCCGGCGGCAGAGAAATACGACTTTCTTAAAGCATCAAAAAATCTCAGCGTACTTTATGAAGATGAAAATGTGATGTTGCTTGACAAGCCTGCGGGTCTTCTTTCGCACCCCGATGAAACCGAGTATAATGACACGCTTATCACCAGAGTGAAACGCTGCCTGTATGAACGCGGCGAATATGACCCGTCGGATGAAAACTCTTTCTCTCCTTCGCTCGTTAACAGGATAGACAGAAACACCACCGGCATAGTTATCGCCGCCAAAAACGCGGAGTCCCTGAGAATTCTCAATCAAAAGCTGAAAGACAGAGAGATTCACAAGTATTACCTTTGCGCTGTTCACGGCATTTTCAAAGAAAAAGCCGGGCTTCTTACCGCTTTTATGGTAAAGGACGAGAAAAAAAACAAGGTAACTGTTTTTGCGCAGGCTGTACCGGGCGGCAAGACCATGAAAACCGGATACAGAGTCCTGAAAGAGGGCAAGGGTCTCACTCTTCTCGAGGTCGAGCTTTTAACCGGAAGAACTCATCAGATAAGGGCGCATCTCGCTTATGAAGGTCATCCGCTTGTAGGCGACGGCAAATACGGCACCAATGAGCTGAATAAACCTTTAGGTTACAAGAAACAGTTTCTTTGTTCTTACCGTCTCGAGTTTGATTTTTCAACAGACGGCGGTATGCTGAATTATCTTAATCACCGTTCATTTGAGCTTAAAAATGTATGGTTTGCCGATGAGTTTCCCGATTATGCGCATAAATAATTCTGCAAACCGGCATAAAAATCAATAAAATACTTGTAAAAATCATATTTTTAGTATAAAATATATTTATTATGCGCGTATAATATATACTTACAGTGTATCTGCGCGCCCGGGCGTCGACTCCGAGTGAGGGCAGCTCCCGAATAATCAGAAGAAAAGGATGAACAAGCAAATGGCCAAGAATGAAACCAAAAGCAAGGCAGAGCTTTACCGCGAAGAGCGTAAAGAAAGAATTGCAAAAGCCAACAAAAAGAATGCTAAAAGCATAGAAGCCGGCAAAACTGCGGGTAACATCATCAAGAAAGCTGTTGCCATAGTTGTTGTATGCGCTATAGTTATCGGCGTCGGTTATGTGGCAGTCAAAAACACCGGCCTTGTAAGGAGATTTGCTCCCGCCGTTAAATTTGCGGACGGCACTTCCCTTAGCGCAAACGAATTCAATTATTATTACTACAATGCTTATTCCTATACCGTAAACCTTTCACAGTATATGGCTCAGTACGGCGCAGCTGCGGGTCAGATTTATGACACGACAAAAGCGCCCGACAAGCAGACCACTACAGATTCCGACGGCAAAGAGATTACTTATGACGAGTATTTCAGAAAGCAGGCAATAGAGCTCGCTTCCGCCGTCAAGGCTTTCAATGAAGAAGCTAAAGCCGAAGGATACAAGCTTGATGACGATGTCAAAGCCGAAATAGACGAGACTATTGAGAATTATAAGTCCAACGCATCCGAAAACGGCTTCTCTCTCAATGCGTATCTCAGGTCATCATTCGGCCCCGGCATAAATGAAAAGAAGTTCAGACAGCTTGTTGAGGAGCAGGAGATTTACGAGCACTATCGCGAGTATAAAGAAGAGAAATTCGGTGCCGACATTTCCGAAGACGAGCTCAGCAAAGAGTATAAAGACAATCAGAAACTCTACGATTACACCGATCTTCGCTACTATAAATTCTCAGGCGAAGTTCTTGAAGCTGAAGACGGCGAAACCGATGAAGCCCTTAAGGCAAGACAGGATAAAGCCAATAAAGCTCTCTTTGCCGATGCAAACGCTGTGTTTGACAAAGCTGCCGATTTAGCATCCCTTGAGAAGGCTATCGGCGAGTATCTCGACAAGAAAGATGCCGAGAATGCAAAAGATGCTGACAAAGCCGATTCCGCTGATAAAGAAGAATCAAAAGCCGAAGATAAAGAAGATAAAGAGTACACCACCGAGGTTACCAGAGCCAAGTATGACAGCATTAACGGTACTCTCAATGATACCGCTGCTGACTGGGCGTTTGATTCTGCCCGTAAAGCAGGCGACAAGAATATATTCACAGACGAAAACAGTGCGTTTATAGTTTATGTTGAGAAGCCCGCTTACAACGGCTACAGCGTTGATGTGCGTCATCTCCTTGTTTCTTTCAATGCGGCTGATTCAGAAAATGTAACAGACGAAGAGAAAGCAGCTGCCAAAGAGAAGGCAGAGGGCTTCCTTGCAGAGTGGAAAAACGGTGAAAAGACCGAAGAGTCATTTGCCGAGCTTGCCAAAGCAAACACCGAAGACACCGGCTCTGCCGAAAACGGCGGCCTTTACGCGGGCATCAGAGCATCCGACAGCTATGTGGAGCCCTTCCTTGACTGGTCGTTTGATCCTGACAGAAAAGTCGGTGACTGCGAGATAATCGAATCCACTTACGGCTATCACATCATGTATTTCTGCAAGGCCAACACCGATGATCCCGACTGGAAGGATACCATCCGCACCGATAAGGCCAAGGACCTTTATGACGCTTATGAAGAGGAAGTTCTTGCCGAAGACGGCAAATACGCTTCCACTCCCAGTGAATTCTGGACCAATCGTATCAAGGATGAATTCTGCAAGAAAATCAGCAGAAATATAGCTCTTCAGGGCTGATAAAGCATAAATAATAAATCAGGAGGAAGCCGAATTATATACATATTCCGGCTTTCTCCTTGTGCTTTAATAACGGAGGTGTACTGATGTATAATTTTGTTCCCGTGCTTACTTATATTGAAAACGGCAAAAAGATAAAGTCTGACAAGACAGACTGTGATTTATACTCGCTTGAGATTGTTTCGTCAGGTGACGCAGTCAGATGTGTTATTCATCCCAAAAAGAGGATTCAGCTTTTTTCCTTTGCGGTTGAAACGCGTAAAACAATGACCGATGACGAGGTCTTTTTCGTAAACGGATTTCAGTCCTGGTCAACCACCCGCGAGTGTAAAAAAACAGATAAGATTTCAAACGTGAATTCCCTGGCTAATATCAGCGCCTTTACAAAGCGTCTGGCAACCATGTCCGGCGACTATAGTTTTACTGTTTACGGTCAGGCGGGCAGGTTTCACTCATTTACCTACACATACTTCCGCAAGGGTGAATGCGTTGAGCTTTTCGGCTCCGCCTGCGAAAGAACCGGTTATACTGTTTTTGAAATTGATAATAACGAAGGCGTATTCCGCGTTATCAAGGATGTTGAGGGCGTCAGCGTACAGGATGATTATGAACTGATGAACATAAGAATGTACAGCGGCGGATACGATGAGGTTTTTGACGCTTATTTCTCAGGCCTTAATCTTCGCAAGCCCAAAATATCGCATCTCTCCGGCTACACCTCATGGTACAATTACTTTCAGAAAATAGACGAAAATATAATCCTGCGCGATCTTGACGGTCTTGACAGGGCAAAGGAGGCCGTATCCATTTTCCAGATTGACGACGGCTATGAAACCTTTGTCGGCGACTGGCTTGACGTTGATAAGAAAAAGTTTCCGGGTGGGATGAAGGCCATTGCGGACAGAGTTCACGAAAAGGGCTATCTTGCGGGTATATGGATTGCTCCTTTTTCCGTTCAGAGAGTTTCCAAAGTCGCAAAAGAACATCCGGACTGGCTCATAAAAGATAAAAAAGGCAAGAACGAATGGGGCTGCTTTGCCTGGGGCGGGGCATATACGCTTGATATGTACAACCCTCAGGTGCGCGAATATATAAAGCACTTTTTTGACGTAATCCTCAATGACTGGGGATACGATATGGTCAAACTTGATTTCCTCTATTCAGAGGCAACTGAGCCGCGTTACAATAAATCACGCGGTCAGATTATGTGCGAGGGTATGGATTTCCTGCGTGAGTGCGTGGGTGAAGAGAAACTCATCCTCGGCTGCGGTATGCCTCTCGGAGCAGGCTTCGGAGTGGTTGACGCCTGCCGCATCAGCTGCGATGTGGACCTCGTTTACGGCGGTAAGTTCTACAATAAACTCGGCGTAAACGGTGAAATACCCTCCGCCAAAAACGCAATCAACAATTCAATTTTCCGCCGTCATCTTAACGGCAGAGTTTTTTGCAATGACCCTGATGTTTTCTTCCTCAGAAAGGATAATCTTAAATTCACTGATGAACAGAAGCTCCTTCTTGCCAAGGTTAACAATATGTTCGGCGATGTTCTTTTCGTTTCCGACAACGCGGGCGATTACGGCGAAAAAGAGCTCGAAATCCTTAAAAAGAGCTTTGCAAAGAGCAACGCCGTTGTTCATTCGGCTTTCAGAACGGATGAGGATAACATTGAGGTCAGATATACCGAAAACGGTGAGGAAAGACTCTTTGCTTTCAATATCAGAACAGGTCATATAAAATCCGAATAATGCAGGTGAAATAATGAGAGTTGTAGTTAAAGTAGGCACTTCTACATTGACACACAATACAGGCAGAATAAATATCAGGCGTGTCGAGACTCTGTGCAGGGTGCTCAGCGATCTTAAAAACGCCGGAAATGAAATCATACTTGTTTCATCGGGCGCCATAGGCATGGGAGTGGGCAAACTGATGCTCAGCAAAAAACCCGATGATATTCCCACCAAGCAGGCTGCTGCCGCTGTGGGCCAGTGCGAGCTGATGTATGTTTATGACAATGAGTTTTCAAAGTATAATCATAACGTGGCTCAGATATTGATAACCGGCAATGATGTTGAAAACCCTCAGAATCTGCTCAACTTCCAGAATACCGTAAACCGTCTGCTTGAATTCGGGGTGCTGCCCGTAATCAATGAGAATGATACCGTCTCTACCGATGAGATTGCCATCGGAGACAATGACGCTCTCGGCGCTATTGTGGCATCACATATCGGGGCTCAGAGGCTTATAATTCTCTCCGATATAGACGGCCTTTATAATAAGGATCCTTCGCTTTTCCCCGATGCCGTGCTTATTAAAGAGGTGCACAGAATCACCCCCGAAATCACCCTTATGGGCGGCGGAAAGGGCTCAAGCCTGGGTACCGGCGGAATGCGCACAAAGCTTCACGCTGCGCAGATAGCAATGGAAGCAGGGGTTGAAATGATAATCGCCAACGGCAGAAACCCCGAAATCCTTTATGATATTTCCGACGGTAAAGAGGTCGGAACAAGATTTTTTGCCGAAGACTGAGGTGAAACAGTTATGACAACTTCGGAAATACTTGACAGAGCCGTCAGGGCAAAAGCGTCGGTAAAGTCGCTTTCGCCGGATGAAAAAAACGCCGCAATAGCTTCAATGGTCAGCGCTCTTATTGCCGGTGAAAAGGAAATCCTTGAGGCTAATGAGCTTGATCTTGAAAACTCCCGCGGGCGCATTTCTGATGTTATGCTTGACAGACTCGCGCTCAATCATAACAGAATAGTATCAATGGCTCAGGGAATGTCGGATGTTGCCGCTCTGCCCGATCCAAACGGCAAAATCGTTACCGAAACGCTCAGGCCGAACGGTCTGGTTATTGATAAGGTGCTTGTTCCCATGGGCGTAATAGGTATTATCTATGAGAGCAGACCCAATGTTACATCCGATGCCGCCGTGCTTTGCTTCAAAAGCTCAAATGTATGTATACTCAGAGGCGGCAAGGAGGCTTACCGCTCATCCAAGGCGATTACGCAAGCTCTCAGAAAGGGTCTTGAAGCCGCAGGTGTCAACCCCGACGCAATACAGCTTGTTGATGATACTTCCAGAGAGAGTGCCGGCGAAATGATGACGGCAACAGGCAAAATCGACCTTCTTATCCCGAGAGGGGGAAGAGGTCTGATAAAAGCCTGCAAAGAAAACGCAAAGGTTCCCTGCATTGAAACGGGCACCGGCATCTGCCATATATTTGTTGAAAAATCCGCCGATATTGATATGGCGCTTAATATAGTTGACAATGCCAAAACATCTCGTCCCTCAGTCTGCAATGCCTGCGAGGTTTGCATAGTGGATGAGGCGATAGCCGCTGAGTTTCTTCCGAGGCTTCAGGAGAGGCTGACCGCCGGCAGGGAGCACCCCGTAAAGTTTGTTCTCGATGAAAAAGCCGCGGAGATAATTGACGGTGAAGCCGCAGGGGAGGATGCGTTCGATACCGAATATCTTGACTATATCCTTGCTGTAAGGGTGGTTAACGGCGTTAAAGAGGCTGTGGACCATATAACCGCTCACTCCACTCATCACAGCGAAGCTATAGTCACGAGCGATAACGATGCTGCGGAATATTTTATCAACAATACCGATTCGGCAGCAGTTTACGTAAACGCTTCTACCAGATTCACTGACGGCGGCGAATTCGGGCTCGGATGTGAAATGGGCATTTCGACCCAGAAAATGCACGCCCGCGGTCCTATGGGGCTCGAGGAGCTTATGACTTATCACTATGTTATCAACGGAAAAGGTCAGGTGAGATAAATGTATAAATTCGGCTTCATCGGCGCCGGCAATATGGGGTCGGCAATCGCAAGGGGAATGTGCAAGAATGTCGCTCCTTCCGAAATCGCTGTTTGCGATACAGACTCTGCCAAAACACAGGCGCTGTCAGCCTCAACCGGGATAGCCGTTACGGATATTGATGATATAGCCGGCAATTCCCGCTATATAGTTCTCGCTGTCAAGCCGCAGGCTCTTGCGGGTGTGCTCGGCAGCATAAAAGAAACACTTTTTGCCAGAAGTGACAGGTTTGTTTTTGTCTCTATGGCGGCGGGTACCGCTATTTCCAGAATCACTGATATTCTTGGAAAGTCATTTCCCGTAATCAGAATTATGCCCAATGTTCCCTGCTCTGTAGGCGCCGGTATGACACTGTGCGCTCCCGACACACAGGTGACAGAAGAAGAGCTTGACGCTTTTATATCCTCTTATGAGGGCTGCGGAGCAGTAGATGTGATTGAGGAAAGTAAGATGGACGCTTTCTCAATAGTGACCGGCTGCGGGCCTGCGTTTGCCTATCTTATGATAGAGGCGCTTGCCGACGGCGAAGTTGAGTGCGGGGTGCCCAGAGACAAGGCTTATCTTTACGCCGCGAAAATGCTTGAGGGCTCAGCAAAGCTGATGCTTGAAAGCGGTAAGATTCCTTCGGCTCTCAAAGACTCCGTGTGCAGCCCGGGCGGCACAACCATAGAGGGAGTGAGAGCGCTTGAAAGCGGCGGTTTCAGAAGCGCGCTGATTGAAGCTGTAAGAGCGTCATACAGCAGAACCCTTGAACTCGGCAAATGAGTTTATTAAAAGTTTTTAATGCGTTCTGCATCTTGCTGTGTCTTGAATATACTGAAATTTAACGGAATCTTACAGTTCTGATTTAACGGAGTACGGAATTTATTCTGTACTCCGTTCTGTATTGCATTCTTATTTGTATTGTGGTAATATGCAAAAGGTTATTTTAAAATAATAAAAACAAGAGGTGTATTTATGTTTAACATGCAGATTCTTGCCTTTATCATCTATTTCGCTTTGATTATAGGTGTAGGCATATTCTTCTTTATCAAGACAAAAAACGGCAGTGAAAAGGATTATTTCCTCGGCGGCCGTTCAATGGGTCCCTGGGTTACGGCTATGAGCGCACAGGCCTCTGATATGAGCGGCTGGCTTCTCATGGGCTTCCCCGGCAGTATCCTTGCCTTCGGTATGGGTAAGGTATGGATCGGTATCGGCCTTGCGATAGGCACCACTCTTAACTGGATTCTTGTTGCCAAAAGGCTTCGCCAGTTTTCTGTTGCCGCGAATGACTCCATAACTATCCCTCAGTATCTTAAAAACAGATTCCTTGAAGAGAGTAAAGCGCTTCAGATTATCTGCGCCATAATTTTCCTTGTTTGCTTCACGGCGTATGTTGCTTCAAGCTTTCTTGCCGGAGCAGCAGTTTTCACAAAGGTTCTTCCTTCCGTTCCTCAGGAAACCGCACTCACCATATTTGCTCTCATCATTGTGCTTTATACTTTCCTCGGCGGCTTCAAAGCAGTCTGCTGGACCGACTTTTTCCAGGGCCTTATGATGCTTGCCGCCCTTCTCGCTGTTCCTATTCTTATTGTTAAAAGCGCGGATTTCTCAGCTGCAAACATCACCAGGGAGTATGCTCTTCAGGATGGCACAGTGAGCGCTTTTAATTTCAATCCCTTCTCATCAAGCTGGACTGATATAGTTTCCGGTCTCGGCTGGGGCCTCGGTTATTTCGGCATGCCTCACATTATTGTCAGATTTATGTCCGCTAAGAATTCAAAGACAATCAAAAAATCCGCCGTTATCGGTATTATCTGGGTTATTCTTTCACTCGGTGCCGCCATTACTATCGCTATTCTCGGCAGAGCTCTTTATGCCGAAGAGCTTCTTGCGGCCGGCCTTCAGGAGAGAATTTTCATAAAGTGCACCGAGCTTTTCCCCGCTTTCTTAGGAGGACTGCTCCTTTCGGCAATAATTGCCGCTGCGATGAGTACGGCTGATTCACAGCTTCTTGTTGCTTCATCTTCTTTTACAAGCGATATTTACAAGCCTGTTATCAGAAAGAACGCATCCGACAAGGAAGCCCTCTGGGTAGGCAGACTCCTTGTTCTCTTTATCGCTGTTGTTGCTTATTTCATTGCCGGCAGCAAATCCGATGCCGCAAGCGGCATAATGAATCTTGTTGAAAACGCCTGGGGCGGTTTCGGCGCTTCATTCGGCCCTGTTATTATACTTTCACTCTTCTGGAAGCGGTTTAACTACAAGGGCGCGGTCGCGGGCGTTGTTTGCGGCGCTCTGACCGATGTGCTGTGGCTCATATTTGTCAATAACGCTGATAACGGCTTCTATCTTTATGAGATAGTTCCCGGCTTCATAGTCGGCACTCTTGCTGCTGTTATTGTTACTCTTGTTACTCCCGAGCCGAAACAGGAAGTAAAAGAACTGTTTGACAGAGCGGTCAGTATGGCTGACGACGAATAATCAATACAACCGAATAATCTTTTACGGTGCGAATCTTGTGGATTCGCATCGTTTTATTTGACTTTATATACAACCTGTAGTATAATATTAAAGAATTTATAACTGGAGGAATAATATGAAATACGAAATTAAAGGCACTCCGCTCCCCGTGGTTGAAATTGCGCTTGATTCAGGCGAGAGCATAAAATGCCAGGGAGGCGCAATGAGCTGGATGAGCGGCAATATGCAGATGGAAACATCAGGCGGCGGTCTTGGCAAAATATTTACAAAAGCTATTACCGGCGAGGCCCTTTTCCATAACATTTACACTGCAAGAGGCGGTGAAGGGTATATCGCTTTTGCAGCTTCGCTCCCCGGTCAGATTCTTGCTGTTCCCGTTACCCCCGGCAACGATATTATATGCCAGAAATCATCATACCTTGCTTCAACGCCGGGTGTTGAGATAAGCGTTAGTTTTCAGAAAAAGCTCGGCGCCGGCTTCTTCGGCGGTGAAGGCTTTATTATGCAGAGAATCAGAGGTGACGGTCTGGTTTTCCTTGAGATTGACGGTATGGCCGAAACCAAACAGCTTGCCGCCGGTGAGAGGCTTATTGTTGATACCGGCATTCTTGCTCTTATGGATGCGACCTGCTCAATAGATATAGAAACTGTAGGCAGTGTTAAAAACGCCATATTCGGCGGCGAGGGTCTCTTTAATACGGTTATAACCGGTCCCGGCAATGTTACCCTGCAGACAATGCCCGCATCACGCCTTGCATCTTCCATTGTAAGCCCTGCAATGAAATCAAGGTAAACATATATGAGCACAGTGAAATTTATAGCTCATAAGGGCTACAGCGGGAAATACCCCGAAAACACCGAGCTTGCCTTCCTTAAGGCGGCGGAGAACGGTTTCGACGGAGCTGAAACCGATGTCAGAATAACGGCAGACGGCAAATTCATTATAAATCACGACAGTGAAGTCAGATTTGCCGACGGTTCGGTTATGACAGCCGAAGAAACCGATTATGAAACCCTTCTCTCTAAGCCCATAAAAAACAATACCACCGATGATGAGGTTTATGTATGCCCGTTCAGGCGTTATCTTGAAATAATGAAGCAAAATGATATGATTTGCTTTGTTGAAATCAAGAGTAAGCTCAACTATGAGCAGATAAAAAGCATTTACGACCTTATGAGCGAAGTGTATGACCTTAAGAAGTGTATAGTTCAGTCCTTCGATTTTGAAAATATCACACTTTCGCGAAGGTATGTGCCCGATATTCCGGTTATGCTCACTTACGGTTCGGGCGAAAAGCATCTCGGTTATGAGCGCTGTTTTGAGGGCGGATTCTCGATTGACGCCGATTATACCATTCTCGACGATGAAATGATAGCCGCGTTCCGCTCAAGGGGGCTCGAAATAGGAGTATGGACAGTAAATGATATTGATGCTTTCAACGAGCTGAAAAACAGGGATATAGACTATATTGAGTCCGATTATTTCTGCGGATAACCCGATAAATAAAAAGAGCTTGCGGATAATATCGCAAGCTCTTTTCTGTGTGCGTTTTTTATTTCTTTTTGCTTTTTTCCACGGAGAAGCTTCTGTTTTCATTGAAGAAACGGGCTACATCGCCCTTTTCGTTGAGCTCAATGGTAAAAACATACTGAAACTTTTTGCCGTAAGGGGAAAGATACAGCTTGCCTCCGTATGAAGAATATGTGCCTGTATATGTGTTGCCGTTATAGTCCTCTTTATATACGCCCTCCGAGAAAGAAATAGCGTCATTTGCGCCGCTTTCTTCTGCAGCGTAAAGCCCGTTGAATTTATCTGACACCGGCTTTATTTTTCGCGAGCAGGAGGCGAGCGGGACTGCGATTGAGGCTATGAGAACAAGAACACAGATTAGGGATAATTTTTTTTTCATAAACAAACTCCTTTACAGCGTAAAACTTAAGCCCGATTCTTTCAGCAGAGCGTAAAAGTTATACTCAAGCGGGCCGATACAGGTCAGATCCTTGCTTGTGTTATCAAGCAGAAAAAACAAATCGCTTCTGCCTTTGCCTTCTCCGATTTCAATCCCCGTTATGTTGACTTCGCTCAGGGAATCATACATCGACTGAAGGTCTCTGCATTTTTCAGCCGGCATCCTGTGCTCTCCGAACGGAGTGCGGATGATTGCGCAGGTTTGCTCGAACACTCCTGACAGCGCGTGCGCGGTTTCGATAAGCACGTCATTTGATTCAAGCATAAAAGTTACAATTCTTCTGTTTCTGCCAATCAGGCTCCTGTCACTTATCAGCTTCATCAGAGTGTTACCTTCGGTTTATTTTCTAATATTATAAGCTTTTTTCATCATTTTTGCAACTATAATGTTTAATTTTTGTTAATGTGTTATTGATATTTATATATTGAATTATCGGGCGTATAATTGTATAATATATTCCGTACAAAACGCATTATGCTTTATTAAGGAGATTATAAAATGAAATCCGTAAAAACCATCAGAAGACTTCTGTGCATTATACTTGTTATCGCGGTTACAGCCGGCACGGGCAGTGTGATGCTTTCAAATGCGGCTGCCGCCTCCGACAAAGTCGCGCGCCTTTATCTCTGCTCCAACTGGCGCAAGCTTTACTCAACCCCTCACGCGTTTATTTATGTTGAGAATCTTTCGGGCGGCGACATTACCGTAGGCGCCTATACCTGCCATAAGGGCGAAGGGGTTTCGGTTGGAACGTCCGCTTTTGCCCAGATAAACGGCTTCGGCGTGTATTACAATCTTGAGTCATATAACGGTAATAAAAGAGGCCTTGACAACTGCGTTTATATGGTCAGGGATATAACTGCCGCAGAGCTTAAAAAAATGTCTGATTTTATTGTTAACAACAATTACTGGGAAGCTATAGCGCTTAACTGCGTTTATTTTTCCGTAAGCTGCTGGAACAAAGCGGGCGGTGACTATATTGTTCCAATAGACCTTCCTCCGCATATTCTCAGAATGGAGATTAAAAACCATCCTCACGGTCAGGATGACCTGAAAATGTATTTCCCGGACAGCAGCAGAGTATATAAACAGCGCGGCAGCGGCAGCGGAGCTTACCTTGAACCGGTCAGGAATTCCGCGCTCAACTGCACTATCGGATAAAAAGTTATTGACAAATCTGTAAAATAATAAGATAATATTATTTACCTCTGCGCTAAAGTAAACAATATTATAAGGTGATAAAATTGATATTTAACAAAGACGGAAGCAACATAGGCGATATTCTTTTAAGAGAAGGCAAGATTACCCAGGAAAAGCTGGACATTGCAATTGCCGATGCCGAAAAGAATAATAAACCGCTCAGAGAAAGCCTGATTGACCTTAAATTCTGTGAGGCCGATGCCATTGCTATGGCTCAGGGCGAGCTGCTCAATGTGCCGTACATCAGCCTCAGAGCAATGACTCTTCCCCCTGAAATAGTCAAGCTTGTCAGCGGCAGCATTCTCAGAAAGCACAATGTGTGTCCGATAGAGTTCTATAACGGCATGATGGATGTTTTGGTGCTTGCCATGGCAGATCCTCTTGATGTTAACGCTCTTGACGATATATCCATGATTACGGGCTGCCAGATTGAGCCGAGAATAGCTACTATGGGCGAGATAAACCACTTGCTCGATAAGTACTACGGCTCTGACGAAGCTATGTCCGCCGCTGAGCAGTTTACAAAAGACAGAGAGTCCAAAGTAACTGAGCTTACAGAGGAAGAGAAGCGCGAGCAGGAGAATCTTAATTCGGCGCCTATCGTTATGCTTGTTCGCTCCATTTTCGAGCAGGCGGTGCGTTCGCGTGCATCCGATATTCATATTGACGCCCAGGAAACACAGGTTGTTGTCCGCTACCGTATAGACGGCGTTCTTGTCAAGGTTATGACTTACGATATTATGCTTATGCCCGTTATCGTAACCCGTCTTAAGATTATGGCGAGCCTTGATATAGCCGAGAAACGTAAACCTCAGGACGGCCGTATCACAATCATTGTTGACCGCAGCGAATACGATATCCGTGTATCCATCCTTCCCACATCATACGGTGAGAAGATCGTTATGCGTATTGCTTCCACAGTTGCCCTTACCCGTACCAAGGCACAGCTCGGTATGAAGCCCTGGGAGCTTGAGCGCTTTGATCATATCATTTCAAACCCCAACGGTATTATCCTCGTTACCGGACCTACCGGTTCCGGTAAATCCACAACGCTTTATACCGCTCTTTCCGAGCTTAATGATGACGCCGTTAATATCATAACGGTTGAGGACCCTGTCGAGGCGAACATCTCCGGTCTTAATCAGGTTCAGGTTAATGTGAAAGCCGGCCTTACATTCGCTTCCGCTCTTCGTTCAATACTCCGTCAGGACCCTGATATTATCATGATAGGTGAGATCCGTGACTACGAAACAGCTTCCATAGCCGTTCAGGCTTCTATCACGGGCCACTTGGTTGTTTCCACTCTGCATACCAACTCATCCGCGGCTACAATCACACGTCTTCTTGATATGGGCGTTGAGTCCTTCCTTCTTGCCGACTCTGTTGTCGGTATCATTGCTCAGCGTCTTGTGCGTAAGCTCTGCACACATTGCAAGAAGCCTAGAGAAGCTACGGAAGACGAAAAGAAGTATATGGGCTGCCCCGTTGACGAGCCTCTTACCATTTATGAGCCGGGCGGCTGCCCGATGTGCTCCGATACAGGCTTTTACGGGCGAACCGCTGTTTTTGAAATAATGGAGATAACCCCCGAACTTAAGCATCTCATCACTTCAAAAGCGAGCACAAGAGAACTTAAAGAGCAGGCTCTCGCAGACGGAATGCACACTCTTCATATGGCCGCTTCTGACTATGTTAAAGAAGGCATTACCACTGTAAAAGAGCTTATGAAAGTTTCGTTCGATACATAAATCATCGTTTGCGCTTCGGCGCGCGGCAGGCTTAAACCGAAAACGAAAAAGGCAGTATAAGAAGTACGGGTTGTTAATCCGTACTTCTTTTTTTACAGTTATTCTTATAATAATTGATTTCCTGCTTTTCTCATCATTTCAGCGAGCTTTGCTCAGCCTCTTTCATAGCGTCAAGCAGCTCGTTCATCTCCGCCTGCTCTTCATCGCTCAGGAAGTATCCGCTGCTCAGATAGTCGGCTTCAAGGGAACGCATTTGGGAGGGTTTGACAGAATCGTCAGATGGTGTTATAATACCATCAGTAAGGGATTCTGTTTCCAGAGCGTAACCTACGGGCCGCTCCACATCGTTAATTCGGTGGGCAGAATCCCTTAATTTGTGTGTTAGGTCGTAAAGTATGCGCCTTTTCCGTAAGCGCCTTCGTTCATATTGAATACATCAAAGTCGTTTGCTGTGCCGTGATAGAAGATTCTCGGCGTACCGTCGGCGTTAAGGAGTTTTGTGTTTACTTCTTTGCCGGGGTTAA
>JAEEGL014887992.1_pt1 | contig 15523 bp, 16 predicted proteins | sample 9134231 | NCBI WGS metagenome assembly JAEEGL01 (sample SAMN16246548, study PRJNA631951) | gut metagenome | biome: gut microbiome; feature: rumen; material: fiber-attached | host: Bos | place: Iran: Karaj | collected 2018-10
AAATGCGGTTACAAATTGTGTTTTAAAACTACAAAACGCTCTATTAGATAAAAATGTCCATAGTGATATTGTTACTATTGTAGGGAATAATGGCTCACCAGAAGCCAACAAATATGGCAACATTTATTCTATAACAGGAAAAAAGACTCTAACAGATCATTCTTTTATACAAATATTAGTAAATTTTTTTTCCAAAATTTGTTTTTTTTTACCTGGCCAGTTAGAAATCCCTTTCAATTAATAAAGACCAAAAGAATAATAAAACAATTAGAAGCAGTAAATAGTTATTCGGCAATTATTGGAGTAATGCTACCAATAGAACCCGCTCTTGCGGCAATGAGTTTTCAAAATTCAATTATATATGAACTTGATGGACTGACTTGCAATCCTGATTATCGAAAAGGCATAAAAAAATATTTGCAACATAGAGTTCGTATACTGGAAAAAGAGATTTTTAAAAAAGCAGGGCTGATAATCCATTTAAAGTGTAACAAGGAATGGTTTGAATCATGTAAATATAGAAAATTCGCTTCGAAATTTGTTTATTCAGATATTCCAAATCTAATACAAATAAAAGCATATGGAGAAAATAACAACTCTTTTCTTGAACTTGATAAGGTTAGACTAGTCTATGCTGGTGCGCTTTCTAAAAACTACAGATCACCTATATATATGATTAAGCTACTAAAAAATATTGCAAAAAAGTTGAATATTGAAGTCTTTTTTTACTCGCATGGAGACTTTCAGCAATTAGTTAAACAGGAAGAAATAGAAACAAACGAAGTGATAAAGCTAATGGACCAGGTACCACCTGATGTTTTGGAATCAAAGCTAATGAAAATGGATTTCTTGTTAAGTATAGGAAATAGTTTGACTGGGAATGACAGGTCATTGCCTTCGAAGATAATAACATATATATCAACCGGAAAACCTATTATTCATATCGCTGGGAATCAAAATGACAGCGCAATTCCTTACCTTGAAAAATACCATTTAGCTTTGATCATTAATCCAAATGATTATTTCGATGATAATGTTAACGAGGTTAACAATTTTATCTCTAAGCACAGAGGTGAGTCAGTCAGCTTTGATGAAATATATAAGATGTTCCCCGAAAATACACCCGAATATACCGCAGATATTATTATTGATTATATTAATAATATGGAAAACACTGAAAACCACACGAAATCATAAAGCGTAAAGAAACAAAGATAATTTCATTTCTTTTATGATTCTTGAAAACAATCCATTCAAGTTATAGTCATCGTTTTGACCGGTATGAACCAACTGTACTCAAAATACCTCTTTCACAGCCACAACAACTTTCGCCAACTCTTCCTCAGTAATATTCGTGCTACAAGGTAGTGTTATTATCCTCTGCCATAAGCTTTCTGCCACATCCACACTACTTTTGGGACAATCCTTATAAGGTACCTGCAGATGTACAGGCTTCCAGAATGAACGAGCCTCTATACCATCTTTTTTTAGTTTCGCACATATGGCTTTGGCATCGTTCAGTTCAGCACCAACCGGCAATGCTATTCCCGAGAACCAGCAACTGCTTCCGACTGTAGTCGGAAAGAACGTAATGCTTCGTTTTGACAGTTCAGCCAACGCCTCTTCATAGTACGACCGAACTCTTCTCTTTGTGTTGATAAACTGATTCAGTCTCTCCATCTGTGCTACACCAACGGCAGCCTGGATATTTGTCATACGATAATTGAATCCGACTTCATCGAAATCATAATCCGGCCAAACACGAGCGGTGGTTGTTAGATGACGGACATGATTCAACAGTACTTCATTACAACCAACTACCGCACCTCCTCCACCACAGGTGATTGTTTTATTGCCGTTGAAGGACAATATGCTCAAATCAGCCAGAGAGCCAAATGACACGTCCTGTCCACCAAAAGTATGATATGTCGCACCGATTGCACATGCCGCATCAACGACCAGCGGAATGCGGCACTCATCAGCAATTGCTCTAAACTTTTCCATGTTTGGTATGTTGCCCAAAGTATATACCGGCATCAGAGCCGCTACTCGCTTGCCGGATTCGCTATGATACAGCCCATTTTCCCGTCTTTTGCAATGCTTCTTAATCTCGGTTTCCACGATTTCAGAATCTAAGCACCAGGTTGAAGGATTGATATCCATAAGCCACGGATCAGCCCCACAATGTCGTACAGCATTTGCTGATGCAATAAAAGTGAATGTCGGAATAATTACAAGATCGCCATGTTTAACACCAACCGTCGTCAATGCAGCATGAATTCCTGTTGTTCCAGAACTTGTTGCAACAGCACATTTGCTCCCAGTTGCTTCAGCAACCATTTCCTCAAACGTCATAACATATTCCCCGACGGATGACACAAATGTTGTATCAATACAGTTATCAAGATATTTTTTTTCATTGCCTGCCAGATTAGGCATAGCCAATGGTATCATTTTCCTTATCTCCTGTGTTTATCTTATTCCTGTTAAAGCTTATTTGTATATCGGTTTCGCTTATCACATCTTCCCGTCAAGACTCTTTCCGGTCTCTATATGTTCAAAATTAGGAAGGTATTGCGACATAATCTTCACGATATCTGCTTTAGTGCATGTATCTGATTCAAAAGCATTATCCATCGTGTTTATCAGTTCAATAACAGCATTTCTATCTGGAATAGCCTTATCCGTGATCACCCCGAGACTCTTAAATCTATCCATATCCACAGCTTCTCCTGGAATATAGAACTCTTCAAACGCTTTTTCTCCACTAGTGTCGGATGCGCTAAAGTGTACCGGGTACGGCTTATTCTCATTCCAATCTTTTGACTTTTCGATAGCTTCAGCATCAGAACAACAATAATCAATCTCATAACCATAACTTGTCAGCAAATCTTCAGCTATCCTATCAAATGTAGTCATTTGAGCTTCTTCAAGCTTTGGAAAGAAGATTGCACGGTTTTGGCCAAGCATAGCGGATAACATACATATCTGCCCTGACTCTTTCGGACTTACAAAGTAGCGCTTAACATCACTCGGTGCAGACAATGGTTGGTGCTGGTTAATGCGCTCTAAAAAGCCGAGAGGCAACGATCCATTTGAAAATGCTACGTTCGCAAAACGAGCAGTTTTCACAGGAAATGAATCGGAGTAGCTGAATATCAAATCTTCCATAATTCGCTTGCTAGCACCCATGATATTTACAGGATTTGCTGCCTTATCTGTGGAAACGCAAAAATATTCTTCAGGCGGATTGGCTTCAAGTAGATCAAGCAAGCCCTTCGCACTGATTACATTATTTCGAAGAAGTGCTTCCACAGAAAATATATCTTTCTCAGACCTTACATGTTTATGAGCAGAGAAGTTTGCAACAATATCAAAACCGTATAATCCGTTTGACCGCTTATGATGAGTAAACATCCTCCCAAATGTTATACTGCTATAGTCCATCGGATATGGCAGATATGTATCAGGGACAAAAGATGATAGTACATAGCTTGACCTCAAAGATCGTGTGAGTTCTGTAAGTGCATTCTCATTTGTATCTACTACAATAAGTTCTGCTGGCTTGAATGGCAAGATCGCACGGACAAAGGAAGATCCGATACTTCCGGCACCTCCTATAACTAGAACCGACTTGTTTTTTATACACCCTTTCAGAGCGTCGATATTTCCGTTAACATCCACCTCAAACATTGAACCCGGACGTTTTGTTACATATTTGTTTATGAATGATTCTAAGTTAAACATCAGCATACATCCCACGTAATCAATTCTTGTATTCGACTTAAATCTTATCAATCAAACTGAGTACACAGGCATCTTGTTCAAGTCCATACTTGACTTCCTCTCCATTAATTGTTCCAAAGAATTCCTTAATCTCATCCCTGTATAGTACTTCAGCAATATTGTCAGAATAACTATCAATATGCTGTTCTGTATCATACACAGAAATATCTTCAAAAGATTTTTGATATGTCTTTTTGCAATAGGCCCAATTCCTATCAGCAAAACATCCATTCGGTTATTTTCCCCCAAGCGCCACTCCATCTTCATAGATGTCAAAGAATTCTTTCTTTAGATCTATTTTTCCATTTGCAATTTCTACCGACTTCTTTGCTATCCGTTCGGCCGCATGTCCATCACCGTAAGCACTGATAACCTTTTTGCAAATCTCTCTGTGTTCATCGGTCATAGCTATTCTAATAGCTTTAATTATTTCTTCAGAAGAAACGCCACAGTTGATAACACTCTTAGCCTGTAATCTACCTTTTTGCCTATCCCCGATATTTACGGTTGGTATATGAAACACTGGTGTTTCTATGATTCCACTTGAAGAGTTTCCTATCACAAACTCAGAATACCTCATCAAGGAAAGGTATCTTTGAACTCCTAATGAAGAGAATACATGTAGATTTGAAATCTCTGTTTCAGCTACATCAAGCAGCTCATTTATTCTTGCACCACCCTGATCAGCATTTGATTTTGTGGCAATGAACTGTAAATACGGATGTAGTTTGATAGCATTCAATAATTCATTAATCTGTTCATCAACACTGCCACCCTCCATCGTAACGGGATGATAGGTGCAAAGAGCATATCGACAATCAGACAATCCAACACTATCCAATGCCTCAGCCTTACTCATATCAGCAACTGTAAAGATATTATCTATACTGGTTGATCCATAATTGAATACACGAGACGGATTTTCACCGAGCTGTATCACTCTATTTTTGCTTTCCTCATTAGTCACAAAATGCAAATAACTGATCTTAGTAATAGAATGTCTGATCCATTCATCAAGAGCGCCTTCAGTAGTGTCACCACCGCATAGATGAAATATAGGAGTACGTGTGTTTCCTGCAGCTACTGCAACTGCAAGAGTTTCATATCGATCTCCGAGTAAGAGAATCGCATTATACTTCTCTTTAACAAATAGCTCTGTAAACTTCACAAGGGCTTCAGCCTGATTCTTAGATATATCTTGTTCACGCTCAGATGCCACGGATATCTCTATCTCATGATCAATACGGTCGTTGATTTCTTCAATGGTTCTCCCGTAAGTGTCACTAAGATGTGTGCCTGTAACAATAAGTTCAACACACAGTTCATCTGTCTCCTTTTTCCTTAATTCCTTAATCACAGGAGAAAGAAGGCCGTATTCAGCTCTTGTTGCGGTCACTACTGCAATCTTCTTCATAGCTCAATCAACTCATCCTCTTCAAATTCTCTGATAGCCTTCGTTCCAATAACCTCATTCCATCGCATCGGGTTGATGCCTGATCCGGGGCGTTTTGTGGTTATGTTGCTTACATTCAGTTCTTCACCAACTTTGATATTCTTCTTGGCAACTATACTTTTTCTGACAACGGCAATATTCTTCTTTTCAGAATCTGAAGGTGTTTTATCCCCTGAACCTAACGCCACCTCAATGTGCCTGATACTATCAACCATCATCTTTAGTTCATCCGGTTCAAGACTCGCCTTATGGTCAGGACCTTCCATATTACGATTCAATGTAAAATGCTTTTCGATTACAGTTGCACCCAAAGCTACTGCAGCTATTGGTACCTCAATACCTTTTGTGTGATCAGAGTAGCCAACTTCTAAATTGAATGCATTCTTAATCGTCTGCATTGCTCGAAGATTCACATCAGTAAAAGGTGTAGGATACTCCGTGTTGCAATGAAGAAGCTTTATTTCCGTTGTGCCGTGCTCTTTAAGAACCTTTATTGCTTCTTCTATTTCCTTCATTCCGCACATGCCTGTGGACATCACAACTGGTTTCCTAGTTTTGGCGAGATTCACAAGATAAGGATAATTTGTCACCTCTCCTGACGGAATTTTCCAAAAAGGCATATCAAATGAATTAAGAAAGTCGATACTGTCCAAGTCGAAAGGTGTGGATAAGAAACAGATTCCAACCTTGTCACAGTATCCTTTCAGCTTAATAAACTCGTCATATGACAATTCAAGTTTCTTAAGCATATCAACCTGAGAACCATAACCGATTGTTTCTGTTTGATATTCTGCTTTTTGCGCACCGCTTGTAACAAGATTCTTCGATTTAAATGTCTGAAATTTGATGCAGTCAACCCCGGCATTCTTAGCAGCATCTACAAGCTTGCAGGCCAGATCAAAACTACCATTATGATTCACTCCTGCTTCTGCAATAATATAAACACCCATCTACTCAATCACCTTACATGGATTCCCATGCGCTTTCACATTGGATTGTATATCTTTAACCACAACACTTCCTGCACCGATAATCGAACAACTGCCAACTTTGATTCCTTGAATAACTGTACTCCCTGCACCAATTAAACTGTCCTCTCCAATCTCCGTATTTCCGCAAAGAATTGAACCTACTGAGATATGTGTGAAGTCACCAACCTTGCATTCATGTTCAACAATCGAACCTGTGTTGATGATACAGTGAGAACCTACTACTGCGTCAGCATTAATAACAGTATTCTTACCTATAAAAGAGCCGGAACCAATGTGTGCATATTCAGATACGGTTGCTGACGGATCGATAATTGTAGCAAACTTAAAACCTAGCATTTCAGCTTTCTCCACTAACTTCCTACGTAATGCAGTTGATTCTATACTTCCTACCGTGATGAAAGCGTAGTCGAAACCCTCTGAACGAAGTCTTGGTAATTCATCATCCGTTCCAACAACTTTACAACCGAGAATCATGGTTTCAGTATCTATATCCGGATCTGTAATTACTATTTCATCGAATGTTGCCATTCCTTTCGTTGCATCTAGAACAGATTTGCAATGCCCTCCACCACCGATTAGTACGAGTTTATTCCCCATATAATTTCACTCTCATTTTCTCAAGCTCTGGTAGTTGCCCCATGTCCATCCAATCGTTTTCTGATACAGGGAATACAGCTACTCTCCGGCCTTTTTGTTTTTCCCGCTCTACTATATCCGGAAATCCTATTACCTCATCATCTCTGATATCATCAATAACTTCTGGTTCTACAATATATATCCCAGTGTTAGTCAAGAAAGACATTATCGGCTTTTCCTTCATCGATTCGATGATTCCCTGCTCACCGATTTCAACAACACCATATGGGATATTAATATTCATATATGCACATATCATAGTTATGCTATTTCCCTGTTCGCGGTGGAATTTCAGCATAGGCTCATAATTAGCAGTTAGAAGAGCATCACAGTTTGCAAAGAAGAACGTCGAGTGAAGTTTACCTCGCAATAAACTGAGCCCACCTCCAGTGCCTAGTGGCTTATTTTCATCATGCCAAGTGATGTTATAATGACTCTCGGCGTCATGAAAATATGCTTTCATAAGATCTTTTTTATAATTCACAATAATATGAAAGTCATTACAATTGTACGTCTGGTATTCTTTCATTATTAATTCAATGATTGGAAGCTCTCCGACCGGAATCAATGGCTTGGGAAGAACTTTTGTATACGGATCAAGCCTAGTACCACGTCCCCCTGCGTTAATCACAACAGGAATGCTAAGCGAACGCCTTACTCTTTGCTCGTTTCCGTCTCCGTTATAAAAATCTATTATTCTTCCCTCATCATCAACGATTGGTATTACAATATAGTTTTTCTTATGATATAACGCCTTTGCCTCATCTATTGTTGATGCAATTTTTGGGTGCCTGTTTGCCACATTAATTGCTTTATCATCCATCTTCCCACCAGAAAGAAGAAATCTACGGATATCACCATCGGTAATACACCCCACCAACTTTTGTTCATCATCAACAATGAAAAGAATTCCGTTTGCATTTGTGTCTATATCTCTCATTGCCTGAGATAATGATAAATCTGCTTTATCTACATACTTTTGTATCTCAAGTTTATCCATTAAAACACTCCCTGAATCTAAGAGAAATATGACGATTCAAACTATACCTTTTATGATCTCATCTATTCTCTGTGAATATTCTTTCATGTTTCTTCTAAAGTTAGCTGAAGCAATCCACTCATTTATCGCTCGCTTTGTCTCGCCTTGGACATAAAAGTTGCAACCGAACAAATTGTATAATCCCTGGAATCCTTTTTTCATAATAATCTTCGCAGGGATCATCTGCGATATCAGGTATTTCCATCTTTTAAATTGGAAATGTGATTCTTTATCACAACTACACCCTTCTTTGTCCTTGATGGCTTTCTCTATTGAATCGACTATTCTTTTATATGTTGGGTATTCTTCAATAGAGTATAATTCATTAATAATTGCTTTTGTCCTTACAGAAAGTGATATATCATCGTTTTCTAAAGCATCGCATAATTGTTCATAATTGTCGATTTTATTATAATCCTTGTAAAACTCATATTCATTAAACCCAGAATCTGAGTCTATGCTATAAGGTCTCACCAGAATCATATTCTTTTGTACGGCCATACACTCTACTATAGTTGTACTATACCAGGAAACGACTCTGTCGCAGTTAGTAATCCATTCACGTACATTTAAATCCGAAATCGTATAGAATTTACCTTTGTTTTTCTCAGCAAATTGTTCCACTTCGTTAGTTAACAGTTCAATCGGATGTTTTCTGTACACAACAACATAATCATCATGATCCGCAAGAAACATTTCAAACCATTCCAATATTACACTACATGACTTTTTCCCAAACTCATGTTTTGCTCGTATGATTTTTTCAGGCTGATCACCACTACTAATAATTTGTTCCGTAATAATATCGGAGTTGAATACAAAATCAGAAATAAACAGTATCCATTTCTTCTCTGATGGAAGCGAATACTTTTCTGCCATTTGTTGACGTGAGTATCCAAGTTTTCTGAACTCCCTTCTGCAAAAGTCCAACTGGATTGCCCCTACAATTGTATTATTCTTGTTTGTAAACCCTAAGCTCCTAATATAATCATAATAATCTCTTCCCCAACATAAGTGCGGTAATTTCTTGACAGGATTATTAGCCGTTGAATCAAAGAAAACCGGCATGTTATGGTTCGTTACTTGTTCACAAGGGTAGACTACAACAATGCCGCCATTAGTATTAAAGGCGTATCGATAATGATCCAAGTCTATTTTCCTATATGAATTTGGAATAAGCGTAACGCCTTCGGAATTATCATGGAATAGTATGCTTTCCGTTTTATTGTATACCCTGGCATCATATCCTCTTCGAACGAATTCCCTTTGAAGCAACAAACAGTTCAGGAATTCTCTGTTATTCACTTCATATACGATATTTACTCTCATTCTTTTAACCGCCTTATTAATGTTACCTTTTTATTCTCTTAAACACGGTCAGTATATCGTTTATTTCATTAACCCTTAACAAATTACATATTACAAAATAAACCACCACCCCAACTATTGTTATGATGCAAAAAGATAGTATCTCAGCCATCATTCCGCTTGTCATAATAAGCGCAAGTCCTTTTCTCACGAGAACAATCACACCCAGCATCCCCGCGGCCGCGGTCAAACATTTAAAAATAGTTAGTAAAAAAGGTTTATACTCTATTTCTCCAACAGTTCTTGAATAAATCCAAAAGTTGAAAGGCATACATATTATCGAAGCCGCTGTTGTAGCTATAGCAAGTCCAAGGTAGCCAAGTTCTTTGACAAGTACCATATTGAGGACAATATTTAACAAAACATTCAAAAAACTTACTGCTAAAACATATTTGGTCTTCTGCATCGCAAAAAAAGCTTTATGAAACACGAGTCTATAAGCCATTGGTATCAGATTTATTGAATAAAGAATAAAAGCATTGGTCGTAATAACAGATGCCTCACTCGTAAAAGCTCCACGTTGAAATACAATTCTAATTGCCATATCACCAAGGTATATAATTCCAATCACTAAAGGAATGTAAAGCACCGAAAACACAGAAAGATTCCGCATTATCCTGTTTTTAAATCCGATAATATCACCTTCAGCCCACAGCTTAGATATAACAGGAAACATCATAGTTGCTATAGCTATGGTACCAACCTGATAGGCAAAATCTTTCATTGTATTAGCATAATCCAGTGAAGCAACTGTACCTGAATTTAATCCCGAGGCAAACATCTTATCCACAAGATTGTTGATATTTGATAGGGCATCGCTAAGGAATACCGGTATCGCCATCGTTATTAGCCCTCGTAAGTTTTCATCCCAAAAACCTCGAACTGTGACTGTAAGCCCCAACTGCTTTGAACTGGAATATGTCAGTATACTCTGCATCAATATTGCAATTACATAGCCAAAAATAAGATAGTTTTCACCTATAGCTGAGCTAACAACAATTGCGATAATACAAAGCGAGCTCATCAATAAATCCGGTGCGATTGCAGCAAGGTGATTTTGATTACAATTTAAAAATTCCTGCGAAAACCTAAATACAGCATAGAACAATATACTGATACAAAATATTCTAAAAAATCGAATTGTTAATGAATATGCATCTCCCTCAAACCCCGGAGCAACGAATTTTACTACTAAAGGAGCAAGAATTTCTAATGCTATAACGAGGAGAATTACAAGCAAAAGAACAAATCTCAATACCATTCCAGAAAAAAACAATGCTTTTTCTCGTCCACTGCTAGATTCTATTGCCTTAAACTTAGGTGTAAAACTTCCAATCAATCCTGCGATCCAACTAGATGTTATTGTTCCAATGGAAAATGTCATAACATACGCATCAACGATATAACTGGTTCCAAAATAATATGCTAATACACTGTTTTTCAAAAAACCCAAGGCTTTACATATTACTGTTATTAATGTGATTGCCAAAAGCACATTTTCAGGCCTTTTTAATACACTTTTCATTTTCTATCGCCACCTGATCCTAACCTTAAAGCGTTTCATTTTGGGCAAGCTACATGCTATTGATGTTTTTCTACACATAATACATATAAAGCCTGTAACAAAATACGGAAACATAACGCTCATAGTCGTCAAAAAATAGTTTCCAAAAAACGGAACAAAAATGGCCTTCTGTAAAACTGCAAGAAGCAATACATAATATTTGTTATATAAGCTTTTGTTATACCATCTAGACAGTATCAAACTAATAATTGACGGATACAGTATTGTTCCAAACACACCCAAATCATCATAAAAAGAACTAAGCCATGTTAGTGAATTAAAAACTCCCACTACATTGTTTGATATCACCTGGTCCGGTTTATAAATTCCCAGCAATTTGTAAAACGACTGAAAAACATTAGCAAATATTTTGTATCTGCTTCCTTCTTCAGCAATAATGCTAAAATTTTCAAATGAATACGCAATATAATTATACGCAGATGAAAGCACTGGGTTATGAATATGCCTAACCTGAGAATAGACCACAGATCCCGAAAAAACTCTGACGGTCATTATTATTCCAAGCAAAACAACTATACCCACCATGAGCCCAGCTAAGACTTTTATTGAAAGTTTCTTCTTGGAATTATATATAAACAAGAATCCAAGTAGCAGATATAATAGCGTTCCTCTGGAATAGATTACTCTTAAACAATAGTAAACTATAATCAAAATCACAAAAGCATTATACTTTATATGCTTATTTCCCTCTTCGCCATATACTAACTCAAAAAAGGAGTATACGGCGCAGAAAGGGAATAGATTCATAATATATGATTCCAGTGAACTTATACCTGTCAGACTTTCACCAACATTGGTTTTAAGATCGGTACCTTCAATACTTTGCAGCCCATTGAAACTCATCCCATTTTTATTGAAGATATAAACCACGAAAAGAAAGCAAAAAACGAATAATAATCTGGTAGTCAGCAAATATACATTATTAATTGGATCATCAACTAATATAGTTGGTCTTGTTTTCTTTATTGCCCAAAAACCAATAAACCAGCAGCAAATCCCAACCGAAATAATTATTGCATGAACAGATAACGTCCATTCATGTTGATACACGCCCCATTGCAGTGATGCAATACCTGCTGAAAAAAACCATATGGAAGACAAGATGGCTACAGGGTGAAGCACATCCCTCCGTATTTTGTTATAGACAACAAGAAAACTTGTTATTGACAAGCATAAATATATTGCAGGCATGCATAATCCTCCAACCAACTGAACATTTCTTAATTCCCAACTAACACAAATGTCACTTTCTCATCCTTCTCGCTACAGCTGCCATCAAGCATGTCTACGGTATCTATGGATATGTCAGAGCTGTAGTGCTCCTGAACATATTTTTCTAAGAGCACACCTATATAACTATTTGCACCGGTGATTAGTACTCTCTTCACTGGCTATGATCCTTCTTATGCATTTCTCCCGTACCGCCTTCAACCACTCCTTCACTTTTGACCACAGAGAAGATTGTACCTATAAAGCACTTTACATCAAACGGAAAACTGATCTTCTTTACGTAATCTCCATCCAACTTAGCCTTATCAAGTATTTCCAGCTCATCTCTTCCATTGATCTGAGCCCAGCCTGTCAGCCCCGGCTTTACATCATTAGCATTATATTTATCTCTCTCAGCTACCAACACATCCTGATTCCAGAGCGCCGGTCTCGGACCTATTACGGACATATTTCCAACAAAGATGTCCCAGACCTGCGGTAATTCGTCGATGCTGGTCCGGCGCATGAAGCGGCCTACCTTGGTTATATACTGATCCGGATTATCCAGCATATGTGTTGGTACATCATGAGGTGTGGACATCTTCATCGACCGGAACTTATGCAGTTTGAAGTATTTCTTATTCTTTCCCACTCTCTTCTGTGTAAACAACACTGGACCGGGATCGTCTACTTTTATAGCGATGAGGACGATAAGATAAACAGGAGATAAAAGGATCAATCCTAAACCGGAAAGAACTATATCTACCAAACGCTTAATACATTTTTCATATATCCCCGGCTTATACTCGCTGTTTCCCACAGCCTCCAAATGACCTCTGACGCCATCTGCATTTTCCTTATCACTACTGTCTTCAACAAAGACTACTTTCTTACCCTCCATAGGGTTGTGTTCTGCCGTCTTATTACCTGTATTTCTCTTATCATGTGCCATACACTTGTTTCCTGCTATTGTTTTCAGCATTTATCCCATACAGTACAACTTGTAACCTTTGTCTTTTCAGTAACAACGGCTCGTGATGCAAACAAGGCATTACAGTCAATTGGGCAATACTCACCAATAACTGCATTATGATTTACAACAGCACCTGCACAAACATAGGTGCCTTTTCCTATACGGGAATTAGCATTAATCACTTTCAAGCACTTTGGCATAATTTGTCATATTATAACGCTTTCATCGAGACTTGTATGTCTAATAAATATACCAACATTAGTTATATATTGATTGGGATTGTTTAAAAAATGTGTGGGCACATCATGTGGAGCATTCATTTTCACGGAGCGATATTTATGTAATTTGAACATTCCTTTATTTTTACCAACTCGTTTCTGAGAAAAAACTGGGCCAGGATCATCAATAATAGCTAAAGAAATAATTAAAAAACAGGACTTAAAAACAAAAAGTCCTATGAAGAAGAGAACTATATCAATAACTCATTTAATTAAAGACTCACATATATATTTTTCATACAAAAAAACATATTACATATTTCTACGTAGCTGACAATGATATCTCATTAACTGTTATACAATCATTTGTGATATTGCATTAGTAACATTGTTTCACATTGACCAACTTATAACTTACGGTATTTTATCCTAAACATTTTGATCAAATAATAAACTACATGCCGTGATGTTGATAAACAATTTGCCCATCAATGTTTATCGATTTCGTTTTCTGTACATAAGTACCAATTATTTCTGTTGTTCCATCTTTCCAAATGGCTGTGATTACATTATTTTCATTCATCGAATATCTACCAGATTTGGTAATCATATTATTCTCAGTATAAAAAATCATATGAACAGCACCATCCTGTGCTTGTGCGTCTGAGAATGTATAATAATTTCCATTCATATCAGAATAATCGCCTTCAGGTTTTAACCCACCAGCACATGAACATAAAGAAATACACATTAACAGTATTGCGATAAAAACAGAACCAATCTTTTTCATGAATATCACTCCGAAACAAGCATTAATAACAGTTTAAAATCATATTAATAATACAATATTCAACAAGCTATTAGAAACAAAAACTGTTATTATTTCATTATTATCAGACACATAAGATGGACAATGATTACTTGTCTCATATAACATGATAAGAAAATTCAGAGAGATTATAAACAAAACAACATTTATAAACTGTGAAACATCAGTAACACACTAGACAAGTTCTAACAGAATTATTAAAACAAAATGATTAAGGTCTTATATGGTAAAGAATCATGGTGTTAAATGATTTGAATTATTCTTATTTCAACCAGTTTAGTAAAAACTAGTTATTGCGAAAGAATCAACTGAACTGTTCTCTCTGCACATTTATCCCACGAAAATTGTTTAACTTGATGGTATCCCTTTTCAAGAATGGATTGTTTTTCAGTTTCTGTCATAGACAAAACTTTTTTGATCTGTTCACTTACAGCAACTGCATCATTTTCATCATCAGCATATAAAGCAGCATCACCGCCCACTTCCTTCAGTGATGAATTAACAGCAGAAATAACCACTGTTCCTGCATCCATTGCTTCAAGTATCGGCAGACCAAATCCTTCATAATGCGAAATAAAGATAAAAGCTTCTGCTTTCTTTAATAAAGAATTTCTGGTCTTTTTATCAATATAACCCATTACATTGATTCTATTTTTATACGGAGAATTATTGATTATTTCAAGAGTATTGCGGCTGTATTTATTAATCTCACCCGCAATGACAAACATCAGATCCGGTCTTTCAGAAGCAACCATATCAAATGCCTTTACTGCAGTACCAACATTCTTTCTTTCATTGACTGATCCAAGCGACAGGATGAAAGGTTTGTTTATTCCATGTTCAGACAGATCTTCCGTATCATTTGTTGTATTGAAATTAGATCCGAGATAAACAGTTTTAATTTTTTTCCCAGATATACCATATAACCGGATAAGATCACTACCTGTTGAATCAGAATCCACAATGACGACATCTGCACTATTAAGAGAATCTTTCATATACAGTTTGTGCAATATGTAATTAAAAGTCGACCCCCACTTACGGTTTATAAGCAGATTAACATCATGAACGGTAAGAATATATTTGATTCCTTTTACTTTCCCGGGAAGCAGCTGATTAGGTCCCCAGAATATATCGATACCGTCTTTTTTCAATTGGCCTGGCAATTTATAACGCAGCCAGAAAGTCCCTATTTTGGACGGCATATAACAGCAGTGTATATTTTCATCTGTGCAGTACTTTTCAGGAATGGGTTTGTTACTGTAAAGATAGAATTCACTGTCGGGAAGCAGTGACGGCAGTCTTCTCATTAATTCAATCAGGTAATTAGCTATTCCTGCTGCCTGACTGATTGAAAGTGGTCTTGCATCAATTCCGATCTTCATAACTCACAGATTATCCTATACAGTTTTTCAGCTGATTTTTTCCATGAATA
>JAEEGL012979309.1_pt1 | contig 15522 bp, 13 predicted proteins | sample 9134231 | NCBI WGS metagenome assembly JAEEGL01 (sample SAMN16246548, study PRJNA631951) | gut metagenome | biome: gut microbiome; feature: rumen; material: fiber-attached | host: Bos | place: Iran: Karaj | collected 2018-10
AGGAACGGTGCACCTTCCTGAAGAACCAGAGGGCAAAGCAGAAGATGGCCGGGGTCAGGATCAGCGAGATCAGGGTCAGGATGGGATTGCGGCCCAGCAGGATCACGAGGGCCCCCGTGATCATCAGCACCGCGTTCACCACCTCCAGCACCTGCACGGCGAGGAAGCGGCGCACGGTGTCCACGTCGGAGGTGCAGCGCTGGATCAGGTCGCCGGTCTCGGCGCGGACGTGATAGGCGAAGGGCAGTTCCTGCAGATGGTCGTACAGGCGTTCGCGGAGCGTCATGGCGATCCGCTCGCTGGCCACCGCGCTCATGCGGCCCTTGATGTAGCTGAACAGGCCGTTGAGCAGGTACAGGGCCACCAGCACCGCCGCCAGGAACCAGAGGTTCTCGCGGATCCACGGTTTGGTGACGCCGATCCCCCGCAGTCCGCCCAGGAGCCAGCCGGGCAGGGTGGACGCCTTGCTCCCCAGCACGCAGTCGATGGTCTCCGCCAGCAGGAGGGGCGAGGCGTAGCCCAGCATCACCACCATCACGGTGGACAGGCCCGCCGCCACGTACGCGCCGCGGTTGGGCCTCAGAAGGGTCAGGGTCTCCCGGAAGGGAGTCGGTTTCTTGTTCACAGAGATTCCTCCCGTATCAAGGGCAATGAAAAACCGGCCGGCACGGTGCCCCGCGCGGCCGGATCAAACGCGTGAATGCCAGGTCTCCCCGTCACTCCGCCCGGACAGCAAAGGGCACGCCAAAGGAAGTGGGATCAGCTGCAAGGATCATGCGGATCGTCATCTTCACGGCCTCCTTTGCCATCAGATTTGTTCCGGACGGAACATGGAAGAGCATACACGGGATCGCGCCGTTTGTCAACCCCTGTTTTTCATCGCCCGCGCGGCCTCCAGCAGATGTGCGGCGTGCTCCATGGCGCTTTCGTCGCTGCCGCGGGCGCCGCCGAGCATGCGGGCCACCTCCGCCGTGCGCTCCTCCTCGGTGAGGCGGCGCAGGTGCGTGCCGGTGCGGCCGTCCTTCACGGTCTTTTCCACCAGCAGCTGCACGTCCGCCATGGCCGCCAGCTGCGGGAGGTGGGTCACGCACAGCACCTGTCGGGCGCGGGAAATGGCGGCCATCTTCTCGGCCACGGCCTGGGCCACCCGGCCGGAGATGCCGGTGTCGATCTCGTCGAAGACCATGCAGTCCACGCCGCCCAGGTTTGCCTCCATGTTCTTCAGCGCCAGCATGAGGCGCGACAGCTCGCCACCCGAGGCGATGCGGCTCAGAGGCTTCAGCGGCTCGCCCGGGTTGGGCGAGATCAGGAAGGAGACCTCGTCATCCCCCGCCGTCCTGGGCAGGGTGGGCTTTTCAGGCTTCGGGGCGAAATCCACCCTGAACACGGTGGAGCCCATGCCCAGGTCCGCCAGCTGCTCCGTCATCCCCCGCTCGAAGCGCTCCGCCAGCGCGCGCCGGGCCTCGGTCAGCCGTTTCGCGGCCTGCCGGTATGCCGAGAGCAGCGCCCGGTCCTCCTTCTCCAGCCGCTCGGTCTCGCCGTCCAGATCCGTGAGGGCCTCGCGCTCGGCGGCCAGCTGCTTCCAGGTCTTCAGCACCGCCGGGATGTCCGCGCCGTATTTGCGCTGCAGCCGGGCGATCAGTTCCAGCCGGTTCTCCACCCGCTCCGCCCGCTGAGGGTCGAAGGCGGCGGTGTTCAGCAAGCTCTGCAGCTCGTGGCCGCACTCCTCGAGCTCGTAATAGGCGGTGCGCACCCGCTGGGCCAGCGAGCGGTAGGCCTCGCCGTAGGCCGCGATCTGCTCCAGGGCATCGGCGGCGGGCTTCAGCTGCGCCAGCACCGGGTCGGGATCCCCCGCCGCGATGGCGGTATGCGCGCTGCGCAGATTCTGTGCGATCTTTTCCGCGTGGCGGCTCCTGTCCCGCTCCTCCCGCAGGACCTCCTCCTCGCCGGGCTTCAGTCTGGCCTTTTCCAGCTCGGCCAGGCTCTTGTCCAGTTCCTCCCGGCGGCGCTCCCGCTGCTCCCGCTCGCGGACCAGGCGCGCATACTTCCGGTGGCAGGCCAGGAAAGCCTCCGCGGCGCCGGCCGTCTCCCGCAGGAGGGCCTGATGGGCGGCGTCCCCGGTGCCGTCCAGGAGTTGAAGGTGATAATGCGCGTCCATCAGGAAGCGGGTCTCGTGCTGGCCATGGACGTCCATCAGCCGCTCCGCCAGCTCCCGCAGCGAGCTCAGCGGCACCGCGATGCCGCACACGCGGCAGATGCTCCGGCCGGCCGCGGTGATCTCGCGGTAGAGGATGATCGGGCTGTCCTCCGGGTCGATCTCCTTTTCCCGGAGCCAGGCCACGGCTTCGCTGTCCTCCGCCTCGGAGAAGACGGCCTCCACGGTGGCCTTTTCCGTGCCGGTGCGGATCAGCCCCTTGTCGGCGCGGCCGCCCAGCACCAGGTTCACCGCGTCCACGATGATGGACTTTCCGGCGCCGGTCTCGCCCGTCAGGGTGTGCAGTCCGCGGCTGAAATCGATCGTCAGAGACTCGATCAGCGCGATATTGCAGATCGTCAGGGTTTGCAGCATGTCTGTCTCCTCAGCTCATCAGTTCCCGCAGCCGGTCCGCCACCGCCTGGGCGTCCGCGGCGTTCCGGCTCACCAGCAGCACGGTATTGTCCCCCGCCACCGAGCCGAGGATCTTCGTCCAGCCCAGGGAATCCAGCGCCTCGGCCGCTACGTTGGCCGAACCGGAGATGGTCTTGACCACCAGGAGGTTCTCCGCCGCCACCACCGACAGCATGGACTCCCTCAGGATGCGGGCCAGCCGTTCGCCGGTGCTGCGGTCGCTGCCGGCCGCCTGCGCGTAGCAATAGGTCCCGTCCGCGGAGAGTGCCTTCACCAGCCGCAGTTCCTTGATGTCACGGGATACGGTGGCCTGGGTCACCCGATAGCCGTTCTCCGCCAGCGCCTCCGCCAGCGCCTCCTGGGTCTCGATCTTCTCTCTGGTGATCAGATCCAGGATCATCATCTGTCTCTGTGATTTCATGATTCCGTTCATCCTCCGTCAGCGCGACCACTCGATCAGCTTCTGATGCACCACGTCGAAGAACCCGTCCGGCCGGATGCGCACGAGGCGCACCCTCGTCTCCGCCTTGCGGACGGACACGCTGTCCCCCTCCCGGAGCTCCGCGCAGTGCTGTCCGTCGATCTGCAGCGAGGCCCGGATGCTCTCCGCCGTGCTCAGCGAGAGGGTCACCCGCGCGTCGCCGGCCACCACCTGCGGGCGGTGCTGCAGGGAATGCGGGCAGATGGGGGTGATGAGCATGCAGTCCACCGCCGGCGCGATGATCGGGCCGCCCGCCGAGAGGGAGTAGCCCGTCGAGCCGGTGGGCGTGGCCACCAGCAGGCCGTCGGCGCGGTAATCCCCCGCCCAGCCGCCGTCCACCTGCGCCTGCACCCGGATGAGCCTCGGGTATGCGCCGCGGGTCAGCACGACATCGTTCAGCGCGAGAAAACGCCGGTCGCCCCAGGTCACGCACAGCATGACCCGGGCCTCCTCCGCGTATTCGCCTGACAGCAGGCGGTCCAGCGCCTCCTCCAGGTCGTCCGCTTCCACCTCGGTGAGGAAGCCCATGTGGCCCATGTTGACGCCCAGCATCGGCACGTCCAGGGATGCGGCCGTCTTCGCGCAGCGGAGCATGGTCCCGTCGCCGCCCATGGCCACCAGGGCGTCCATCGGCTGGTTTGCGAAGTCCTTTTCCCTCACCACGGCCGCGCCGTGGGCCGTCAGCCAGCGGGCTGCCCGGTCACAGGCCTCCACGGCCTGCCGGTTCTCGCTCGGCGCGCTCAATCCGATGCGAAGCATTGCGGCACCTCCTCTCGCATGCCGGGTCAGTATACCACATCCTGCATATTCATGCAAGGCGAACACCGGCCGGCATCCCGCAAAAAACCGCGCCGGGGCGGCGCGGCACATCATCGGCGGGATCAGAGGCCGTAAAGCTCGCTGTACTTTCCCACCAGGTAACGGGTGTAATACGACGGATCGAACGCGGCGCAGAGGGCGTTTCGCAGCACCTCATCGGGACGGAGAAGATTGCCGAAGCGGTGGATCCGCTCGCGCAGCCACGCGGTCACGGGGCTGAGGTCTCCCCGGCCGACAGGCGTCCAGACGTCGATCTCCCGCTCCATGCGGTCCAGCATCTGCGCCGCGTAGGCGGAGCCGAGGGCATAGCCGGGGAAATAGCCGATCCCGCCGAAGGACCAGTGGCTGTCCTGCAGGCATCCCCGGCGGTCGTCCGGGACGTCGACGCCGAGATACGCCTTATACATGGCGTTCCATTCGCCGGGCACGTCGCGGACCGACAGATCGCCCGTCATCAGCGCCTTTTCGATCTCATAGCGGATCATGACGTGCATGCCGTAGGTCAGCTCATCCGCCTGCGTGCGGATCAGCGAGGGCTTTGCCAGGTTCACGGCGCGATACAGCTTCTCCGCGTCCGCCCCGGCCGTCTGCTCCGGGAAGATCTCCCGCAGGATCGGCAGCAGTGCGCTGCAGAAGGCGCGGCTCCGGCCGATGTAATTCTCATAGAAGCGGGACTGGCTCTCGTGGATGCCCATCGACCGGATGTCGGAGAGGCAGGTCCCCTCCAGGTCATCGCCCGTGCCCAGTTCATAGAGCGCGTGCCCGCCCTCGTGGATGACGCTGTACATGCTCAGGCTCACGTCGTCCTCGTGATAGTGGGTGGTGATGCGGACGTCGTGTTTGCCGTAGCTGTCGGTGAAGGGGTGCTCCGTCTCGCCGATGGAACAGTCGTCGCGGCTGATGCCCAGCAGCCCCATCAGCCGGTCCGAGAACCGCTGCTGCAGGTGCTTCGGGAAATGACCCCGCAGGAAGGAGACGTCCGGCTCGGGCTTTTCCCCCACGGCCTGGATCACCGGGGTCAGTTCCCGCCGCAGCGCCTCGAAGAACGGGTCCAGCTGCGCGACGGTGACGCCCTTCTCATACTTGTCCAGCATCACATCGTAGGGGTGTGCGGCGGGGTTCTTGCGGGCGGCATTGCGGCGGTGATACGCCACGATCCTCTCCAGGCAGGGAGCGAAGGCCGGCCAGTCGTTCTCCGCCTTGGCCCGGTGCCAGACGGCGTCCGCCTCGTTGAGGAGCATCCGGTACGCCCTGAACTCCTCCGCAGGGACAAGGGCCGTCTCGTCGCTCTCCTCCATCAGGATCTCCGCCCGGCGGCGGGTGCGGGCGTCCGCCTCGTCCCCCGCGTCCAGGATCGTCCGCAGGGCCTCCCGGAAGCGGGGATCGGTCAGCTTCTCGTGGATGATGCCGCTGAAAAAGGCCATCGTCTCGCCCCGGCGGCCGGCGGAATTCCGCGGCGCGGCGGTGGCCGCGTCATAGCTCATCACGCCCAGCGCGTGGCCGTAGGGGCGGAGGGTGCGTTCGGTCTCGTTGAGGACGGCTGCGGCTTCCTGATAGTTCATGAGTATGATCCTCCCTGTTCAGTCCGATGCGCCCAGTGTATCACGGATCGGGATCGCGCGCAAGCCGCGCACTCCGCCGGGCTTGACATTTCCGCGGCGCACAAAGTATAATCAAAGAAGAAGCGGCGGCACCTGCCGCGCCGCACGCGCCGGATCGCGCGGATGCGAAGCCCCGTGCGCGCAAGGGACGGGAGATGTGAGGTAGCCTTATGAATCTGCTGGATCGGTTTTTCAACATCCGAAACATGCTCCCGGCCGGAATGGAGGCGCCTGAATACGCAGACAACCGGGACACTTACCGGACCTATATCAATTTGGCGGTCCCGTCCGTATGCGAAATGGTGCTGATCTCCCTCATCAATATGATGGACACCATCATGGTGAGCGGCATCGGGACCGACGCGGTGGCAGCCGTCGGCCTGGTGGGCCAGCCCCGCATGATCATGCTGTCCGTCTTTTTTGCCATGAACATCGCCATCACCGCCGTGGTCGCCCGAAGGCGCGGGGAGAACCGGGCCGACGCCGCCAACGCCACCGTGCGCACGGCCCTGCTGGTGAGCGTGATCCTCTGCGCGGTGCTGATGGGGATCCTGATCCCGCTGGCCACGCCGCTGATGCGTTTTGCCGGCGCGGAGGAAGGCCGGACCCTGGACGACGCCACCGCCTACTTTGTGATCTGCGGCTTCGCACTGCCCTTCCAGGCACTGTCCATGGCTCTGTGCGCCGCCCAGCGGGGCGCGGGCAACACGAAGCTCACCATGGAGGTCAACATCACCTCCAACCTGGTCAACATCCTCTTCAACTGGCTGCTGATCAACGGCATCGGTCCCTTCCCGAAGCTGGGCGTCATCGGCGCGGCCGTCGCCACCGCCATCGGTCTGGCCACCGGTTTTGCGCTGAGCCTGGCCGCCATGTTCCGCAACCGGACCGGCTCCTTCCTGCGCTTCACCCTCAGGGACAAGTGGCGGATCGAGCGGGAGCACCTCAAGTCCCTGTGGGACGTGGGCTCCTCGGCCATGGTGGAGCAGCTGGCCATGCGCGTCGGATTCTTTTCCTATGCGAAGATCGTGGCGGGTCTGGGCACCGACGCCTTCGCGGCCCATCAGATCTGCATGCAGTTCCTGAACCTGTCCTTCTCCTTCGCCGACGGTCTGGGCGTGGCCGGCACCTCCCTGGTGGGCCGCATGCTCGGCGCGAAGGACAAGCCCATGGCCCACATCTACGGCACCCTGGCCCAGCGGTTTTCCCTGATGATCTCGCTGGCGCTCGCGGCCTTCTGCATCCTGCTGCGGACGCCGCTGGTCAATCTGTTCATCAGCGGCGATCACGCCGACGTGGTGCGGCCCATGGCGGAGAACGTGATGATCGTGCTCGGGCTGATCCAGCCGCTGCAGATGCTGTCGGTGGTCTCCTCCGGCGCGCTGCGCGGCGCCGGCGACGTGAAATACACCGCCCGGGTCATGCTGCTGACCGTCACGCTGATCCGGCCGATCCTCTCCCTCACCGGCGTGTACATCATGGGGACCGTGCTGGGCAAGCCGGAGCTGGCGCTGCTGATGGCCTGGTGCGCCACGCTGGTTGACATGACCGTGCGCGCCATCCTGATGCTGCGCCGCTACAAGAGCGGGAAGTGGCACGACATCCGGGTTTGAGGGGGGATCGTATGCGCAGAGCGCTGGCTCTTTGCCTGATCCTGGCGCTGTGCCTGTCCGCCGCGCTGTGCGAGCAGGAGGCCCACTGGCAGGCCCTGACGCTGACCTCGTTCCATCTCCGGCGGGAACCGGATGAATCCGCCTACCGCATCATCAAGCTTCCGAAGCACGGCAAGGTCAGGGTGCTGGAGTGGGGCGACGAGTGGTGTCTCATCACATACGGGATCCGGACAGGCTACGCGAAAACGGAATGGCTGTACTGCTTCCAGTCGCTGGATCCCGCGGAATATCCCCTGCGGAACATGCCGTGGACGGTCTCGGGCTATGTGGTGTTCGAGCGGGAAGCCGACATCCGCACCCTGGACTTTGAAGGGATCACCGCGAAGCCCGGGCAGATCGCCTGTGCGGACACGGTCACCAGCCCCGGCACCTGTGTGCTCCCCGTCTGGCGCGACACCTGGAGCCTGGCGGAGGGCGAGGGATCCGTTCACGCCTTCGTGCCCTGGGAGGAGGCCCGGCCCGGCGACATCATCGGCGGGTTCACGACCTACTGCGGGGCCTCCCAGGGCGGGAACAAGGCCGCCGATCGCATGCACAACATCGTCCTGGGCTGTGAAAAGCTGGACGGGACCGTGATCGCACCCGGCGGACGCTTCTCCTTCAACCAAGTCTGCGGGCCCTACCTGAAGTCGCGGGGCTATCGGATCGCGCCGAATTACAGCAGCGACCACGAGGGGTACGGCGGCGGGGTGTGCCAGGTGACCACGACGCTGTACAACGCGGTGCTGACCCTGCCCCTGCTGATCGAGGACTGGGCGGTCCACCGGGTGAAGGGCGTCCCCTATGTGCCGCAGTACTTCGACGCGGCTGTCGGGACCTACAGCGATCTCGTCTTCGTCAACACCCTTCCCTATGACATCCGGATCACGGCGCAGCCTCAGGACGGCATCGTGACCGTGCTGATCCTCAGAAACTGAAAACTCCGCGGACAGGACCGATCCGCGGAGCTCTTTGATTCTGTTTTTGCTTTTCGCGCCGCGCCGCTCATACGCGGATGGCGTTCAGCACGGCCAGCACCATCACGCCCACGTCGGCGAAGATGGCCAGCCACATGCTGCCCAGCCCCAGCGCACTGAGGATCAGGCAGATCAGCTTGACGCCGATGGCCAGCACGATGTTTTCCCGGACGATCCGCATGCAGCGGCGCGCCAGGGAGATGGCTTTCGGGATCTTGGCGGGGTTGTCGTCCATCAGCACCACGTCCGCCGCTTCGATGGCCGCGTCCGAGCCCAGGGCGCCCATGGCGATGCCCACGTCTGCGCGCATGAGCACCGGCGCGTCGTTCAGGCCGTCGCCCACGAAGGCCATGGTCTCATTGCCGCGCTTCTCGGCCAGGAGCTGCTCCACCGCCGAGACCTTGTCCGCCGGGAGCAGCCCGGCCTTCACGTCGGTGATGCCCAACTGATCGGCGATGACCTTCGCGGCCTCCGGGCGGTCGCCGGTCAGCATGACGGCGCGGTGGACGCCGGCTGCCCGCATGCCGTCGACGGCTTCCCGTGAGGTGGGTTTCACCCGGTCGGCGATAAGGATATGTCCCACAAAGCTTCCGTCGCACGCCACATGCACCACGGTGCCGACCTCATGGCAGGCCTTGTATTCGATGCCCAGGCGGTCCATGAGCCTGCCGTTGCCCACGGCCACGGGAATGCCGTCCACCACGGCCGTCACGCCCTCGCCGGCATGCTCCGTCACATCGGTGACCCGGGCCGCGTCCAGATCGCCCGGGACGGCCTTGCGGAGACTCTGGCTGATGGGATGGCTCGAGTGGGATTCCGCCAGGGCGGCGATCATGCGCAGTTCGTCCTCATCGATGGACGCGTGATGGACGCCCACCACCTCGAAGGCGCCCTCCGTCACCGTGCCGGTCTTGTCAAAGGCCACGATCCCGGCGTCGGCCAGCATTTCCAGATAGTTGGAGCCTTTCACCAGGATGCCGTTGGCGCTCGCCCGGCCGATGGCGGCGAAGAAGGTCAGCGGGATGGAGATGACCAGCGCGCAGGGGCAGGAGATGACCAGGAAGGTCAGGGCCCGCATGAGCCACTCCATCCACATGGGATCCCGCCCGATCAGCAGCAGGAAGAGCGGCGCCAGGACCCCCATCGCCGCCGCCGCGATCACCACGGCCGGCGTGTAGATCCGGGCGAACCGGGAAATGAAGGCTTCGCTGCGGCTCTTGCGGCTGGAGGCGTTCTCGACCAGCTCCAGGATCCGGCTGGCGGTGGACTCATCGGCCTCGCAGGTGGTGCGGACCCGGAGCACTCCTGTCAGGTTCACGCTGCCGGAGAGGACCCTATCGCCCTCGCCCACGTCAAAGGGCTGGCTCTCGCCGGTGAGGGCGGCGGTGTTCAGCGTGCTGTTCCCGCTGAGGATCACGCCGTCCAGCGGCACCTTCTCGCCCGGGTTCACCTGGATGACGCTGCCGACGGGCACGTCCTCGGGGGAAACCTCCTCCGCCGTGCCGTCCTCGCCCTCCAGATTCGCGGTATCGGGCCGGATATCCATCAGGTCCGAGATGGAGCGGCGGCTCTTGCCCACCGCCACGGACTGGAACAGCTCGCCGGTCTGGTAGAACACCATGACCGCCACGGCCTCCACATAGTCCCCCGTCTTCAGGATGCCGAGGACAAAGGCGCCGACAGTGGCCACCGCCATCAGCAGGCACTCGTCCAGGGGCTGGCGGTTGACGATCCCCTTCCAGGCCTTCCGCAGGATGTCGCAGCCCACGATGATATAGGGGATCAGATACAGCGCGGGCTTCAGCCATCCGCCCCATACCCCGTCTAGGGGCAGGAAGTGCAGTACAGCCAGAAGGACCGCCGAAACCAGGATCCGCACCAAAGTTTGTTTTTGCCGCTTGTTCATCGCCATGGCCTCCGAATCTTTGCCGCCCGGCAGCCGTTCAAACCGAATCCTTCGGGACAGCGATCAAAGGAAGATCTCGCAGTCCGACTCGACCTTTTTGCAGTTGGCCAGTACCCGGGGCATGACCTCCTTCGGGTCCGCGCCTTCGGCGAAGGAAACGCTCATCTTCAGGGTCATGAAGTTCACCACAGCCTCGGACACACCCTCGGTGCGATTGGCGGCTTCCTCCATCTTGTTGGCACAGTTGGCGCAGTCGACATCGATCTTGTAGGTCTTCTTCACGGGGATTTCCCTCTCTTTCTGTAACATTTGAACACTTGTTCATATGTTACGAGCTGAGTATAGCACGGTACGGGGGTCTTGTCAAGCGGTGATTTATGTTTTTTCGATCCTGCGCAGGGTGTCATGATGCTGTTCGCCCCACCCCCCGGCCCCTCCCCGCCGGGGAGGGGGAGGAGAGAGGACGTTCGGTTTCGCTTCCGGGTCTGCCGATCTTTCGGGGCTCTCTGTACAAATGCCGCGGTTCGTGGTAGAATGCCGTTGACCCGAATCGGAGAGGAGGAACGGCCGTGCGGAGGTTCCGGCGCTTGCTGTGGGCTGTGATGGCGCTTTGCGTGCTTTGCGGCGCCATGCGCGTTTCCGTGGCTGAAGAGGAAGCTATCCCCCTCCCCACCCTTGACCCCGACCGGATCCCCTATGACGACAGGTACCCGGAGATCCTCTACCCGGGACAATTGTACTGCTGGTCCTGCATCCTGATCGAGGCCGAGTCCGGCGAGGTGATCTTTGAAAAGGATGCCGACGCCATCCGCTTCCCCGCCTCCACCACCAAGATCATGACCGCCCTCGTGGCGCTGAACGTCCTCGGGGACGAGGGGCTGGACGGGACCGCCGTGGTCTCTGCGGAAGCGCTGTACGCGACGCAGCAGGAGTCGGATGTCACCACCCTGAAGCTGCAGGAGGGCGAGGAGATCAACGTCCGGACCCTGCTGGCGGCCACGCTGGTCTATTCCGCCAACGACGGCGCCAGCGTCATCGCCGAGTACGTGGCCGGATCCATCCCCGCCTTCGTGGACATGATGAACGAATACGCGGTCATGTACGGATGCTACAACACCCATTTCACCAATCCCCACGGCCTGCACGACGACGACCACTACACCACCGCCCGGGACCTGGCCACCATCACCCGCTATGCCATGCAGAACGAGACCTTCCGGGACATGGTGTTCATGAAGACCGTGGAGATCCCCGCCACCAACAAGCACCGGGCCCGCAGCGTGAACACCACCAACCAGCTGTTCAATCCCGGCACGGCGGAAAAGCCCAACAAATACTACTACGCCGATATCATCGGCGTGAAGACCGGCTACACCGCCAAGGCGCAGTACTGCTTCGTCGGCGCGGCGGAGCGGGACGGCGTGACCCTGATCTCCGTCATCATGTACGCCGGCGACAACTCGCGCTGGGCCGATACCATCAAGCTGATGAACTACGGCTTTTCGCAGTACACCTCCGTCAGCCCGATCGAGCTGTATGAAGCCAATCCCATCTCGATCCAGACCAGCGGCTACTCCCTGCAGGATCCCGCCATGGGCACCCTCACGCTGACCTGTGTGGCTGCCTCGCAGGAGGCGAAGGACTGCCGCGTGATCGACACCTTCGACCATGTGGAGGAGATGAAAGCCAATCTCCAGTCCATCGTCATGATCGACTATACCCGGGATTTCACCGCGCCGATCCGGGCCGGGGACGTGGTGGGCACCATGACCTGGCTGCAGGACAACGGGGTCGCGGTCACCTACAATCTGGTGGCGAGCCGGTCGGTGGCGGCCCGGGAGAACCTTCCTCCCACTCTTGAGGAGATCGAGCAGCGGAGCGACGCCGATCCGAATCCCTTCCCGCCTTTTGTGGATCTGATCCTCCCGCTGCTGGCGCTCATTGCGGCCACGGTGGGGCTGTACTTCCTGATCCGCACGCTGCTCTTTGGCCGCAGCGGCAAGCCGGGCAAGGGCCCGCAGGTGAAACACCGCTATCTGCGGTGATCATTTCCACCACAAAACCGCCCCGTACCGATGACGTGCGGGGCGGTTTCATGTGCCGCGTCAGCCTTTGAGGGATTCCTTCAGCGCGTTGTACTGCATGGCCTGGCGCAGCTTGTCCGCGTCGCCGCCGAGGACCTCCACCAGCTTGTAGGCGAAGGGCAGGGTGGTGCCGGGACCGCGGCTGGTGATCATATGGCCGTCCGTCACCACGCACTCCTCGGTTTGCAGGTTGTCGTCCACGTAGTCCGCGTCGGCGAAAAGAGCGGTGTACTTGGCGCCCGGATAGGAGGTCAGGCGGCGGCCCCTGCTGATCCCGGCCTTCGCCAACACCTGCGGCGCGGCGCAGATGGCGGCCACGAACTTATCCGGATCGGCGTCGAAGCGCTTCACCCAGTCGATGACGGCCTCGCTGTCCCGCAGGGTGTCCGCACCGGGCAGGCCGCCGGGGAGCACCACCATGTCGTAGGAACCGGGATCGATCTCTTCGATCCTCTTGTCCGCCAGGACCTTGATGCCGTGGGAACCGCAGGCAATGTCGCCCTGCATGGACACCCCGTCGCAGGTGAAGCCCGCGCGGCGCAGGATGTCGATGACGAAGAGCGCCTCCCCCTCCTCGAAGCCGTCGGCCAGAAGCACTGCGATGCTTTTGCTCATGATGATGACCTCCTTTTATCTTTCATTGGATCTCCTCCAGCAGTCTGACGCCCATCACCGTCGCCGGGATCCTGTAGGACGGCGGCAGGTTGGACAGGATCACGACCGCCGTCTGTGTCTCCGGGCAGAAGCCCAGTTAGCGGTTGTAATCATCCGTTCCTCCGTTGTGCCAGATGAATCCGTGTTCCGTGTCGATGACCCACGCCATGCCGATCTCGTCCATGCGGATGCCCATGGCCTCGTAGCGCGACGAAGAATCGCCGATCGTCCACAGGCTCCGATGGGTCAGGGCGAAAACCGGGTTCTCCGGATCCATCTGCATCTGCGCATAGGTGAGCATCTTGCCGAAATAGACGGCATAGAAGACCGTCAGGACAGCCAGCGCGATGATTTGACAGCGGTTCATTCTTCGTTCCCATCCTCCAATGATTCCACCGCGCTCAGGCGGCGCTGGATGGCCCGGGTGCGGCTGAAGGCGGAGTCCATGGACTCGGTGGCCTGCTGCAGCCGCTGACGGGTCTTCTCCAGGGTCTCGGCGAAGCGGCCGAAATCGCCCTTGACCTCGCTGAGGAGCCGCCAGATCTCGCCGGAGCGCTGCTCGATGGCAAGGGTGCGGAAGCCCATCTGCAGGGCGTTGAGGAGCGCGGCGAAGGTGCTGGGCCCGGCCACCACCACCCGGTGCTCCCGCTGGATCTGACCGGTGAGCTCCGGGTCGCGCGCGGCCTCCGCGTACAGCCCCTCCACCGGGAGGAACATCACCGCGAAATCCGTGGAGTGGGGCGGCGCGACGTACTTGCCCGCGATCCGCTTCGCCTCCGCCTTCAGGCGCGCACAGAGGGCCTTGCGGGCGCTCTCGGAGGCAGCCGCGTCACCCGAGGAAGAGGCCTCCTGCAGCCGCAGCCAGTCCTCCTGCGGGAACTTTGAGTCGATGGGGAGCCAGAGGGTGTCCCCGCTGTCCTTCGCGGGAAGGCGGATGGCGAATTCCACCCGCTCGCCGCTGCCGGGGACGACCTCCACGTTGGTGTCGTACTGTCCCGGAGCCAGGATCTCGGAAAGGAGGGCGCCCAGCTGGATCTCGCCCCAGGTGCCCCGGGTCTTCACGTTGGTGAGGACCTTTTTCAGGTCCCCCACCCCGCTGGCCAGGGAGCGCATCTCCCCCAGGCCCTTCCAGACCTGCTCCAGCCGCTGGCTGACCTGGCCGAAGCTCTCCGTCAGCCGCTTGTCCAGCGATTCGGTGAGCTTTTCGTCCACCGTCTGGCGCATGCGGGTCAGCTGCTGCTCGTTCTCCTGCCGCAGCTGGGTCATGGCCCCCGTGAGGCTCTGGCGCAGCTGCTCCATGCGGCTGTCCATCTGTCCGAGGGTCTCCAGCATGGCGGTGAGCTGTCCCTGCTGGGCGGCTCCCAGCTGCGCCTGCCCGGCGGCGGCGTCCCGCAGGGCCTGCCGGACCTCGTCTTCCTGCCGGTCGAGGGCATCCAGCAGCTCATCCGCCACCTGGTTGATCAGCTCGGCCTGGCGGGCGTTTTCGCGTTCCCGGGCGTGCTTCTCCCGCAGCCGCATCACCAGCAGGGCGATCAGCAGCCCCACCGCGCAGGCCGACAGGAGCAGCATGACCGCTTCGGTGACGGTCACAGCCGTGCCCTCGCGTCGTCGATGGCCCGCTGCACCATGGCCGGGGCGGGGCCGCCGGGAATGGCCCGGCGCTCCACGCAGGCAGTGAGGCTCATGGCCTCGTAGACGTCCTCCTCAAAGGCGGGGTGGAAGGCGCGCAGTTCGTCCAGGGTCAGGTCGAGCAGTCCCTTGTCCCGCTCGACACAGTAAGCCACTGCCTGACCGACCACCCGGTGGGCGTCGCGGAAGGGCAGGCCCTTGCGGACGAGGTAGTCCGCGCAGTCCGTGGCGTTGGCAAAGCCGCCGGACGCGCCCTTCTCCATCACGTCGCCGCGGAAGGTGAGGGTGCGCAGCATGGCGGTGAAGACCGTCAGGCACTTGACCAGGGTGTCGCGGGCGTCAAAGAAGCCCTCCTTGTCCTCCTGCATGTCCTTGTTGTAAGCCAGGGGAAGGCCTTTCATGGTGGTCAGCAGGGCCATCAGCTCGCCGTACACGCGGCCCGTCTTGCCGCGGATCAGTTCCGCCACGTCCGGATTCTTCTTCTGGGGCACGATGGAGGAACCGGTGGAGTAGGCGTCATCCATGATCACGAAGCGGAACTCATTGGTGGACCAGAGGATCAGCTCCTCGCAGAAGCGGCTCAGGTGCATCATGGTGAGGGACGCTGCGTGGAGCCAGTCCAGGAGGTAATCCCGGTCGCTGACGCCGTCCAGGCTGTTCATGGTGATGGAGGAGAAGCCCAGCAGCTCCGCCACACGCTCCCGGTCGAGGGGATAGGTGGTGGCGGCCAGCGCGCCGGAGCCCAGCGGCATCACGTCCGCGGCCTCCTGCGCCCGGGCAAAGCGCTCCCGGTCACGCAGGAACATCTGCACATAGGCCAGCAGGTGGTGGGCCAGGGTGACGGGCTGGGCCTTCTGCATGTGGGTGTAGCCCGGCATCACGGTGTGCAGGTTGTCCTGCGCGATGTCGAGGAGGGCCGTCAGCAGGTCGGTGAGGATCTCCCGGACTTCGCCGGCGGTTTCCTTCGCGTACATGTGCATGTCCAGGGCCACCTGGTCATTGCGGCTGCGGCCGGTATGGAGGCGTTTGCCCGCCTCGCCGATACGCTCTGTCAGGAGGGCCTCCACGTTCATGTGGATGTCCTCGGCGTCCGTACGCCAGGTGATCTTTC
>JAEEGL016161820.1_pt1 | contig 15522 bp, 13 predicted proteins | sample 9134231 | NCBI WGS metagenome assembly JAEEGL01 (sample SAMN16246548, study PRJNA631951) | gut metagenome | biome: gut microbiome; feature: rumen; material: fiber-attached | host: Bos | place: Iran: Karaj | collected 2018-10
TCGGCATCCGTTCCTACGCAGGATTTCTCATCTTATTACAATACGGGTAAAGGAACCTACGTTATAGACGGTTCCGGCACGCAGGTCACGCCTTCTTATCTGACGAATAAAGCAATGAACGAAAACGGCTGGGAAAGCGGACACAGGGCTTTTATCAGTAATACGACCCACGAGGTCAATTTACAATACGTCACCACGGCGACGCTCATATTCTATAACCTGATGTACGGATCGGGCGTTTCGATTGCCAATTCCGGCTTTGTCAGAGCGCTCACCGGCGGCACCAAGTCTGCGTTGACCGTTTGGGACGACTCGACGGAGTACGGAGACTGGTTGGATAACGGTAACAATCCCACTTTCTTCGGTAAGAATAACGGAGAAGTCGTCGTTCGCGTTACGCTCATGCGTATGGACGGTAACGGATACGCCGGTAACGTTTTGTACGCCATGAGAGGCATGAAAGAGGGTAACGGTATCCCGACACAGAATTGGGTCTACGATATGAGCGGGACCAAAGGTCTCTTCTCGCCGACTAACGTCGGATACGGAAGATGGCTCGAATACGACCTCAATGATTATTATTCCGGAACGGTCATCGATAACACCCTTGTGTTCGGCGGCGGCGGTTTCTTATCTAACGATTACGTCAACGGTTCTTCCGCGCCCCGTCACGAGACGGATAAAGTCGGCGAGCACCTTGCCACATCCGACTATTACAACGGAGCGCAGTATACTTCCGGCAGCAGCACCGTCATTGGATATTGCGGTCTCGGTACGGAAGAAGATCCGTATAACGTCTATATTAATCTACTTGACGGGACCAAGCGTACTACCGACAATAAGCAGTTGCAGTTTATTTCCACTTTCTGGAAGTATAACGACTATTCTTGTCGGAATGATAACGGAGATCCGGTTTATTTCCGGATATATACGGATAACATCAAAGACGAGCACAATAACGTGATCGTATCCGGTATCGGCGCTAAGGGCGTAATCAACTTGCAAGGTATCGACGTCCGTCAAACGGCCAGAGGTAACCCGCAAGGAGCTTCCGCCTATATTTGGGAACCGATCTGCGGTTCCGAAGTGCCGGACGAAGAAACGATCGTCGGTTTCGACGGTGTGTTCGACTTTAAGGAATGCATGGCATACGCCCTTGCCGTAGGCGACGACGGAAACCCGTCCGGACAGTATTACGGCTTATTCGGAAAAGTGACCGGAGGTTTTGTACGAAATCTGACGTTTATGAACGGTTATTTCAATTCTTTCAGCGCCGTAAAATATATGGGTCTTGTGTGCGGTTATGCAATAAACGCAAGTTTTGATACGATTCGTTTCGAAATGAACTCCGGCGCGTATAACGCGTATAACGACGCTTCGCTCAAAGGATCCGCCGGCAATGCCGAGATATTCCTGTCCGGACCGGACTATGTGGGCGCGTTGTTCGGATACGGAAGATCATGCTTTGTCAGCGACGTCACGATAAACAGTAATAATGCGCCCAATATGTATGCGGAAGTATCCGGCGCGCAGTACGGCGGCGTTTTGATCGGCGCCATCGAGGGCGGCAGTATCACCAACGTGACGGTCAATAATAATATATGGATCGTTTCCGACAGTAACCCGTTTAACGATACGATCGGCGCCGCGGGCGGTTTGATCGGATATGCGGGCGGTATCGTTACGCGTCAAGGCAACAAGATGACGTGCAATATCGGCGGAGAACTCACGGTGAACGGAATCGAGCTTACCGGCGTCAGCAGTTCCAATACGCCTACTATTATCGTCGGTAAAGAGACGTCTTCCGTTTCCGGAGGCATATTCGGCGTGGTAGGATACGGCGCGACGGTCGAAAGCGTCCATTTGCGGACTTCAACCGGATCCATCGTGTTCAACATTGACGAAGAACAAGATCATACGGCTACGAGATACGCCCTTATTCTGAGAGCGTCGACGTCGTCCCGTACGGAAGAAAATCTGAAACTTCTCGGTAGCTACGGTTTTGTCGGATCGATTGCCGGCGTCAACTACGGTACGATCAACGGCGCGCTTTGTTCCGTTAATTCGTACGTATTCGCTTATTCCGGTATAGTGGGCGGTTTGGTCGGAGCTAACTTCGGTACGGTCGAAAACTTCAACCTCGGTTCTTCCTTCCGCGTTTATGCGTGGGAGAGTACCGAATCCGGGCCTTTACGTTCTTTCAATATCGGCGGTTTGGTCGGCTTTAACTATGCCGGGTCGGGTGCGAAGATCCTGCTTGCGGAAGAGGAATTCAACGCCGACGTTGCCGGACTTATCAATCAATGCACCTTGCGCGGCGCTTATCAAGCCAGCAACGGATATACGGGAGAGACGGGCTGGAATACCGCGTCTGTCTATACTTTCAACAGAAACGGTATGTCGGATAACGATTACAGCACCGGGAAGTATTTTATAACTACCGGGAGCCCGATCACTTCCGCCGGTAGCGACGGGTCGGTACAGCGTGATAACTTTAACCGTGTAACGAACAGGGGCAATTACGTTGACAAGCAGGATTACCTGCGCATGGGTGGTATCTGCGGCTATTCGACCGGTAGGATCTATAACTGCTTAACGGAGAACGTGCGTTTGTCTACCTATAAGTGGCGCTACTCGTATGCCAGTTCTCCGGTACTCGGCGGATATGCTTGGGCGGTGCAAGCCGGTCTTATCTGCGGCTATTTCGATCCGATCAATACGGAAATCAAAGGTTGGGATTCTTATATGGAAGATGTTGGCGAATTCGATTCTGCAAATGCATCATATAACACCAATCGAATTCAAAGCTGTGTTGCGAACGTTTGCTCCATCAACGTCAACGGCAATATCTGGATGGATAATATCTGGGACGCCAGCGGACCGAACCACGACGGATGTGACGACTCATCATTAGCTGCCGGTGTCAGCACGGCGGGCATCGTCGGCGGCGTCAGCTCCAACGCGAGCGGAAAACGTTTTGCCGTCAATACTTGTAAGGCAACGAACGTTAAGTATCAGATATACTTCCAGGCGTACGGCTTATCCAATTCCGGCGGCGGTACGTCGAAAGACTACGGTTGGAGAACGTACGACACGTCTTACGAACAAGGATGGGGCCCGTGGAAAACGACTGTTACTAATTATCATGCGGCGTCTCTCCGTTCGTTTGCCGTTATTGAAATTAACGTCGCCGGTATTGCTTCCGGTCTCGTTGCTCCGGTTAACGGGAAGCTAGATAGTGGTTATGCCGAATTCTGTTATCAATCCAACATCAGTAGCGCATACACTCCTCAAACGACTGTAAATGATACGTATAAGGATCTGGGCGAATCGACGGCATGGTACTTCGGTTGGGGCGGAACCGATGCCAGCGACATCAACGGCGCATGGCTCAGATACGTTAAGTATTACGGCGGTAACGGGAAAGGAAGTTTCGATGTCGATCCGTCCGGTAATATAACAAACGAAAGTATCTCGCCTGCGATGAATGGTAGTATATATACGATTTTTTCGTCAGACGCATACAGCTTCGGCTTCAAGAGTGGCCGGGTTGTTGCTACCGATCCCGCGACGGGTTGCTTACGATGCGTATACAACGAGATCAATTATGCCTATCGGTATACCGAGGGCGGAAACGTTAAGTGGATCGTATCGGATACTCCGCCGGCCGGAAGCGTCGATATCCCGACGATCGGATAAAACAAAAAGAAAAACAACTTATTATAGAGGTATAGTAAAATGAGAACACACAACTGTAATCAGCTCAGACGTGAAGACGACGGAAAAAAAGTCGTCCTCAACGGCTGGCTTCATAGCGTACGGGACCTTGGGTCCGTTGTCTTTTTCGTCATGCGCGACTTTTACGGCATGACGCAAGCGACCGTGGACGATCCCGCTATGCAAGAGACGATCCGCGCCATTCCGCGCGAGTCTACGATCGAAGTGGTCGGAACGGTACGCTTGCGCGAGGCTCCGAACCCGAACCTGCCGACGGGCGATATCGAAGTCGTACCGGAAAAGATCACCGTTCTCGGCAAGTGTTACGAACAACTTCCGTTCGAGATATCCAATTCTCTTGCTTCACGAGAAGATACGCGCCTCAAGTATCGCTTTTTGGATCTGAGGAATCCGCTTGTCAAAGATAAGATCGTTTTGCGTAGCAAAGTCGTCAGTGAGATCCGTCGTATCATGACAGACAGAGGCTTTTTGGAGATTGCGACGCCAATTCTGACCGGTTCTTCACCCGAAGGCGCGCGCGACTTTATCGTCCCCAGCCGTCTGTATCCGGGTAAGTTTTACGCGCTCCCGCAAGCGCCGCAACAATATAAGCAGCTTTTGATGACTTCCGGCTTCGACCGTTATTTCCAGATCGCGCCTTGTTTCCGTGACGAAGATGCCAGAGCAGACCGTTCTCCGGGCGAATTTTACCAACTTGATATAGAAATGTGCTTTGCTTCGCAAGAAGAGGTCTTTGCCGAATTGGAAAGCATTCTTCCCATGTTATTCAAAAAGTTTACGAATAAGAGGGTAGACGACGGCCCGTTCCAACGCATCCCGTATCGCACTGCGATGGAAAAATACGGCAGCGATAAGCCCGATCTGAGGAATCCGCTCGTTCTTTCCGACGTGACCTCCGTAGTTGGGTCTCTCAGTCCGCTTTTCGAAGGAAAAACGGTCAAGGCTATCGTTTGCAAAGGCTTCGATAAACCCCGTAAGTACATTGATTCTTTAGTGGAATTCGTTAAAGAAAAGGAAGAGACCTGCGCCTTCTATTGGTGCAAATTAGACGCGCAAGGCGCTGTGTCCGGCGGCGTGAGCAAGTTTATTGCGCCCGCACTCGACGACTTTAAAAAAGCGATCGGCGCCGATAAAGATTGTTTTGTCGCGCTCGTTGCCGGCGAAGACAAACTGCACACGACAAAGTGCGCCGGCATTCTTCGTAACGAATTAGGCACGGCTATGGATATCTGCGAAAAAGATTGCTTTAAGTTCTGCTGGATCTGCGACTTCCCCATGTACGAAGTGGACGAAGAAACGGGCGAACTCGGATTTTGTCACAATCCTTTCTCCATGCCGCAAGGCGGATTGGATGCTCTCAACACCAAAGATCCTCTCGATATTCTCGCTTATCAATACGATATCGTTTGCAACGGTATCGAGCTCAGTTCAGGCGCCGTCCGTAACCACGATCCGGAAATCATGGTCAAGGCCTTTGCGATCGCGGGATACGACGAAAGCGTCATCGAAAAGAAGTTTTCGGCACTATATAACGCTTTTAAGTTCGGCGCACCGCCGCACGCAGGTATCGCTCCCGGCGTAGACAGGATCGTCATGCTTCTTGGCGAAGAACCCAGCATCCGCGAGATCATCGCGTTCCCCATGAACAGAAACGCGCAGGATCTTCTGATGGGCGCACCGTGCGAAGTTACCGAAAAGCAACTCCGCGAAGCTAATATCTGCGTGCGTAAATAACGCGGGTATTATAATAAGGATAATAAAAAAAACTCCCTTTCGGCGCGTTGCGTAAGGGAGTTTTTGCTATCAAACAAAAAGCCCTCGGATATTCCGAGGGCTAAATTAACATTTTAAATAAACGTCAGGGGAGGAGATTGATGATGCCGAACGCTTCTAACGCGAAGAAAACGGCGGCGGCGGCGAAAAGGATGGTCGTAAACAGGAAGAACCCGGCCGCGCTCTTCTTTTTCTTATATTTTTCCACACGAACGAACTTGTTTTTGTCCGGTTCTTTATAGACGATCTTTTCTACCGTTTCTTTTTCTTCCGGGAAGTAACCGTAGTTGATACGACCGAACATCTCGTTCAAACGCTTCCGTTCTTTGGCGTAGGCGATGTTATAATATTCTTCCATGGCGATGGGACGACTGTTTCGTCTTTCTTCTTCCGCCTTGGCGGCTTCGGCCGCTTGTTGTTGTTCGCGCAGTAAAGCCTGTTGTTGTTCTTTCAGTTCTGCTTCTCTTTGCTTCTTTTTGGACATTTGCCTACTCCTTTTACGGAAATACTTTTTTATTGATAAGTATAAAAACTCATTATATAAATATTATATATGTTTCCCCGAAAGATGTCAATATATAAAAAGCAAAATAAAAGGCACATTTTTGCGCCTTTTCAACGGTTTTTTCTTAGTGACTCATTCTTCCGGATCGGCGTTGCCGAATCTGTCGAGGGCTCGGCCTATCTCCTCGGAAGAAAACCCTTTCCGCATTAATTTAGCATATGCTTTTTGTCGATTTTCGTAGGTGTTTTCGACGTTTTTCATTATTTTTTCAGCTTGTTTTATGCATTCGTCCGTGTGATCGCCGAAGTCTTCTTTCAGACTGTCGATTATCTCTGCCGGAACGCCCTTTACGCGCAACTCGTTTGCGATACGATACCAGCCTTTCGTCTTTTCGTGCAGGTGCAGATAGCACTCGGCATACCGCCTGTCGTCGACGAACCCTTTTGCCTCGGCGGCGTCCGCTTCTTCGACGGCGATCTTATATGAATGTCCGCGAGAGACAAGCGCGTCGATATAGGCCGATTTGCTCTTTTCCGACCGGTCGATCAGAGCGTAAAGCTGCCGTCGGCATAGGATCCTGTCGCTTTCGTTTTTGGCGTCGAAGAACGTTTTCGGGTCGATCTCGCCTTCTTTAACGTTGTATTTAAGAAGAGTTTCGAGGTGGAACGGATAGCTTTTTTCTCCGCAAAACACGGTCGTTTTGTTGCGTTTTGTCTCTATTTTGTCAATAATCATACTTCTATTGTACCACTTTTTTGTCGTGATGAAAAGGGCTTGAGAAAACAAAATGGAAAAAAATATGTACAATCGAATAATAATATGATAAAATAGAGTGGCAAAAGATTTTGCAAGGAGAATAATCTATTGAAAATCATCGTAGCCGGCGCCGGGAACGTAGGCCGGAAGTTATTGGAAGAGCTGAGTCTTGAAGAGCATAATCTCGTCGTCGTGGATAAGGAGGCTGCGCTTGTCGAAAACGTAGTCGACTCTTTCGACGTTATGGGCGTAGTCGGTAACTGCGTCAGCGCCGAGATACTGAAAAACGCCGGTGTGGAAGACGCCGATCTTTTGATCGCGTGCACCCCGTACGACGAAATGAACATCCTTTGCTGTATGGTCGCAAAGAAGCTCGGCGTAGGAGATACCATCGCCCGCGTTCGCAAGCCGGAATACTTTACGCTGTTCCGCGACGTGGAACTGGGTTTGTCCATGCTGGTCAATCCCGAATACGAAACGGCAATGGAGATCAGCCGTTTGCTCCGCTTCCCCTCCGCTATCAAGATCGAACCCTTTGCCGCGGGCAAGGTGGAGGTGGTCGAAGTCGTCGTCACGCCGAAGTCGCCCCTCGATAAGCTGCAACTGAAAAAGATCGCCCATCGCTTTCAGGAAAAACTGCTCGTCTGCGCCGTTCAGCGCGGAAATAACGTTTTTATTCCTAACGGCGATTTCGTTTTGGAAGCCTGGGACGAAATTTATATCACCGCTTCGCCCAAAGATATCAGCCTTTTCTTCCGAGAAATGGGCATGCCGCGCGGCGTCAACAAGATCATGATCGCCGGCGGAAGCCGAACCGCTTTTTATCTTGCGAACGAATTAAAAAAGACCAACGTTGCCGTTAAGATCATCGAGAACGACGAACAAAAATGCAATTTTTTGGATGAGAATCTCGACAAAGTGGAAATTGTTTGCGGTGACGCCACCGATCAAACGTTACTCGACGAAGAGGGATTGGGGTCTATGGACGCCTATATCGCTCTTTGCGGCATAGACGAAAGAAATATCGTGACTTCTCTTTTCGCCGGTCGTAAAGGCGTCAAAAAGGTCATTGCAAAGGTCGATAATCCCGCTTTGGCCGACTTATGGGAAGAAAAAAGCAATCAAAGCATCGTATCCATTTGTACCACCACCGTCAACGAGATCATTCGGTACGTTCGCGGTAAAGAGAGCTCGGGCGGCGGAAAATTCAGTAAGTTGTATCGTATCATCGACGACCGGGTCGAGATACTGGAGTTTATCGTGTCCGAGCACTTCGAGGGCGTGGACGTGCCGCTTAAAGATCTGAAATTGAAAGGCGACACACTGATCGCCGCCATCGTTCGGAACGGGGCGTTGATCGTTCCCGGCGGAAACGACGCGATCTATCCGGGCGATACCGTTTTGATCGTAACGTTGCAAGAGTATTCCGGCAACCTGAACGAGATATTGGAGCGCTGATGAACTATCGAATGTCGGCATATCTGCTCGGTCAGATACTTCTTATCGTAGCCGGATTTTTATTCGTTCCCTTTATCCTTACTTTTTCGTACGGAGAGACGGGCACGCAGCTTGCTTTCGGTGTGACCATCGCGGCGATGACCGCGGCGGGTCTGCCTTTTGTTGTCAAAAAACCGAAAGATACGACCATACACGCAAGAGGTGGCTTCTTGACGGTCGCTCTTGCATGGATCATCCTTTCTTTGTTCGGCGCGATGCCTTTTGCGATCAGCGGACACGCCTCTTTTATCGACGGCCTTTTCGAGATCGTCTCCGGCTTTACGACGACGGGCGCGACGATCTTCGTCGAGATAGAAGCGCTTCCGTACAGTTTGCTGTTTTGGCGTAGTTTTTCTCACTGGATCGGCGGTATGGGCGTGCTGGTATTCGTGATCGCCGTTTTACCGAAAACGAACGCCGCCATCGTGCACCTTGCCAAAGCCGAGATACCGGGGCCTCAATTCGGAAAACTGGTCAGTAAATTGCGTTTCACCGCTCGTATTTTGTACGGTATTTATATCGCTCTTACTTTGATCGAAGTCGTCGCCTTGCTTGCGTGCGGAATGCCCGTTTTCGATAGCTTCATTACCGCTTTTTCCACGGCGGGCACGGGTGGATTCAGTTCTTTGAACGCAAGTATCGGCGGGTATAACAGCCTCGCCGTCGAGATCGTAACGATGATCTTCATGTTGCTGTTTTCCATCAATATGAACGTCTTTTATCTCATTATGATCGGTCGCGTCAAACAGGCGTTCAGGAACGAAGAGCTTTGGTGGCTGTTCGGTATCGTTTTCGTCGCCATTGCCCTTGTTACCGCTTCTTTGATGATGAACAGGGTCTATTCTTCTTTCGGAGAGACGCTTCGTTATTCTTCTTATCAAGTCATCGCTTTCGTCAGTACGACGGGCTTCGGCACGGCCAACTTCGATAACTGGCCCGTTCTTGCGCAGAGTACGCTTTTCGTCTGTATGTTCATCGGCGGTATGGCCGGCAGCACGGCGGGCGGACTTAAGATATCCCGCGTTATGATCCTATCGAAGGCGTCCGGGCGCGCCATCAAAAAGAGCATCTCGCCCCGCACCGTCGTCAGCGTTAAGATCAACAGGAAAAACGTAGAAGAAAACGTCGTCAAAAACGTAGTCGTCTATTTCGCGCTGATCATGATCATTTATTTTATCTCGGTCATTCTCGTTTCTATTGAACAAAGCGCAATGGACTTTTCTACGGCGGTCACCGCGGTGGCGACTTGCCTTAATAACGTCGGTCCGGGCTTATCCAAAGTCGCGGGCGGTTTCGCAGAGATCGGCGTTTTTGCGAAGATCGTATTTATTTTCGATATGCTCATCGGCAGATTGGAGATCTATCCCATCTTGCTCCTGTTCTATTATAAGGCATGGAAGCCCGTTTAAGGAGGCGATATGATAGCCAACACGACGGCCGCGATCGAAAAGATCACCGGACAACTCAAGACCCTCAACACCTTCCGGAAATTCATGACGCTTTTATTGTACAGCGCCTATCTTATTTATCGGATCGTCGCGGGCAACGGGTACTTTGCGCTCAACGTGACCTTGCTTGCGCTCACTTGCCTGTACGCCGCTTTTTTCGTTTATTACATATCCGTTGACAGAAACGCAACGAATAAAAAGACGTACGGCGTCGTCAAACGCGTTTACCGCTGGTCAAAGTTGCTCCTGACCGGTATCGGGATCGGACTGAACGTATCCGGATTTTTGACCGTAGCCGGAGAGGGGCTTACGTTGCCGAATTTGCTTTTTGCCATCGTCATGCCGGCCTTCCTCGTGCTGCAGATCGTCTTCGACGTTATTTTCGAATACGCCAATTATTGTTTCGGCATACTGAAAAAAGGCGTGGAAAAGGATATTGAGAAGGTAAAAGAGACTTATCAAAAGCCCCTTAAAGTGGTAGAAAACGTCCGCGCTACTATGGACGGATTCAAAAACGTCAAAGAAGGGATGGCGGGTATCACGTCGGCGATCTTGCAAAAGAGTAAAGAAAAGCTGGCCGATCGACGCGCGAAAAGAGAAGAGAAAAAGGCCGATAAGAAAAAGACCGAACAGGAGGCAGCGCCTGCCGTGGCGGCCGCGGAAGAACCGCTCGTTATCGACGTCGAAGCGCACGACGCTCTTCCGCCGTCGGAAGAAGAGACCGAAGCGTAAGAATACTTTTTTTATTTTCAAAGGAAAAAGGATTCTTTTTTGGTAAAACGCCGAAAAAGAATCTTTTTGTTAAAAAATCGTTTATTTTCGTTTGCATTTTTTGACAAAGTGTGATAAAGTAATCAAAGCCGCATAGAAAGGGTAATATGTTAAGCGCGATTTGCCACCCCGATAGCGAGTCTTCAGGAAAGGAGGTTATGTTTTTATGTACGCTATTATCGAAGCCGGTGGAAAGCAATTCAAAGTGGAAGAGAATTCCGTTTTGAAGGTAGAATTCATGAACAAGGCGGAAAACGAAACGGTTCGTTTCGACAAAGTCATTCTCGTCTGCGAAGACGGAAAGATCTCTGTCGGCAAGGCCGTGGAAAACGCTGTTGTCGAAGCGGTCGTTCTGAAGAACGGTAAAGGCCCGAAGATCAACATCTTCAAGTACAAAGCCAAGAAGAACGAACGTAAGCGTCAAGGTCATCGTCAACCGTATACCGAGATCAAAATCACCAAAATCGCTCTGTAATAAGATTGTTTTTGCGATATGATCCGTATCAAATTGACAAAAAAGGATAACGTAATCGAAAAAGTCGAAATAAAGGGGCACGCCGGCTATGCGGAATATGGCAAAGACGTCGTGTGTAGCGCGGTGAGCAGTATCGCCTGCGCGGCTCTTTTGGGACTGATCGAGTTTTCCTCCCGAAAGGTCGAGTATATCAAAAAGGACGGTCATTTATCATTCGACGTTCCTCAAGCAGAAAGCGAAGAGGAGCGGATACGGACGGAAGCCATCCTGAAAACGATGGAACTCGGACTGAGGGACATTCAGAAAGGCTATAGCGCCTTTGTAAAAATGGAGGAATAGACAATGTTTATCAATATTCAACTGTTTGCCCATAAAAAAGGTATGGGTAGCACTCGAAACGGTCGTGACAGCGAATCCAAAAGACTGGGACCGAAGAAGAGCGACGGACAGGCTTGCAAGGGTGGTAACATTCTCGTGCGTCAACGCGGGACCAAGTTCCATGCCGGAGCCAACGTCGGTATCGGTAAGGACGACACTCTTTTCGCTCTTTGCGATGGGATCGTTCGCTTCAGCGAGGCCGGTACGAGGGATAAAAGATATAAGCAAGTCAGCGTAGAAGTGGCTGAATAAGTAGCGAATCGGGTGCTTTCGGGTACCGAAAAAAGCTGCTTTGTCATGCTTATGGAAAATTTTTTTCATTTCCCTATTGCCAAATGAAAAAAAGCATGTTATAATTAACGCAAGTGTAAAAACATTTGCGTTTTTTATTTTAATGGAGGAAAAAATGAGTAAGCCGAAAATTGCATTATTGATCGACCTGGGTAGCCTCAAGGTTTCTTGCGAAGGATATCAGAAGCTCGCCGCGGAAATCGAAAAGGACTATGAAATCGCTTTCGTTAAGTTCTACAGCTACGTAGCAAAGCGTAACCGCGACTTCAACGAATATATTGCCGCTAAGGGATACGACGCCGTTACTCCCGTTGCCAGCAAGAAGAGAAACAAATTGGACAGCCGTCAGATCATCGACGGAACTAAGATCGCCAACGGCTCTTCTATCGACGCCGTCGCTATTGCTTTCGGCGAGGGCGACATTCTGCCGATCGTTACCGAATTGAAGCAGAGCGGAAAAGACGTTCTTGAGATCGCCGTGGAAAAAGGCACCTATAACACCGCTTTCAACGGGTTCATCCCCGTAGACGTCTCTTATCTGAGAGAAGGTTATGCCGCACCGACCACCAAGAGAGAACCCAAAGCTCCGAAGAAGGTCCGCGAGCAACCGAAGACCCAGTATGCCGAAGAAGTCCGTAAGGTCCTCAGCAACGAGTCCATTCTGGCCAGATACAGAAAGTAATCGAAAACAAGACGAAAAAAACAATTTACAGCGCAACGAGATCCGTTGCGCTGTTTTTTATGAGAATAAGAATTCAGGAAAGAGAGCTTTTTCTGCGAGCGCGCCGCACCCTATTGATATGACGCTCGAAAGCGCCGCTTTCCAACAGATCGGTCAGCAGGTACTGTTCGTAGGTCGGTACCGTGCAAGAATAAAAACCGAGTTTGTCTTCAAAGACTCCGACAAGCGATTTCGGCAAGACCATATAACCTATTCTTAAAGAGGGAGAAATGGTTTGGGAAAACGTATTGAGATAAATGACTCTTTCGCCGTCGGATAAGGAATAAAGCGTATCTTCCGCTTTGGGAGAAAGCGAAAACTCCGACTCGAAGTCGTCTTCGATCAGATATCTGTTACCGGAAAAAGCCCATCGAACGTATTCGTGTCGTTTGGACGCGGAGGCGGTGACGCCGGTAGGATAACTGCGGTAGGGACTGACGTGCAGGACGGACGCCGTCGTCTGCGCCAAGAAAAAACTGTCGATGCCGTCGCTTGTTAAAGGCAACGGCTCGTATCGTACGTTTTCCGCGCGGTAGACCTGTTCTATCTTTTTATATGAGGGCGACTCGATGCCGTATACCCGTTCTCGGCCGAGCAGTTCTACGATCAATCCGTACAGGTATTCCGCTCCGGAACCGATGACGATCTGACTCGGATCGACAACGATATCCCTGTTTCGATGTAGGTAAGAAGCAAGAGCTTTTCTCAGTTCTTCGAAGCCGGCGTTGGGCGCCTTTTCCAAAAGCGCCTCTCCGTAGTCGGATAGGACCCGTCGCATACTGCGCGCAAGCACCGAAAAGGGGAACGACGTCGTCGCATGCGCGATCGGATGCGGATGAAAAGGCGAGTAGGCGCGCGAAGAGGCGAAACCGTCGGACGGACGGAAAGAGACAAAATAGCCGCTTCGTTCTTTCGATTCGACGTACCCTTCTTCGATCAACAGATCGTAGGCGTGTTCGACCGTGATGATACTGACTCCCGTTTCTTCGCACAAGAGCCTTTTTGACGGTAACTTTTTGTTGTACGCATACGATCCCGCAACGATCTCTTTTTTGATTTGATCGTAGATCTGTAGATAAGCGGGGCCTTTGTTCGGTTCGATTTTATAGTTCATCTGGTTATATAATTTTGTTCCTTTTTGGTTATTACAATATGTTCAAATACAGTATATAATGAAACCATCAAATTTGCAAGCATAAACGCAAAATGGAGTAAAACGGACTATGGAAAACGTAATCGAAGAAAAAAACAGAACGCACGAAGAAAAGAAAAAAAGAAGAAAGCCTACCATATGGATATGCATAACGGCTCTCTTTATGGGGATGAACATTGCTTTCAGTTCGTTCGGGATCCCCGTGCCGGGAGGACACCTGTATCTTTGCGACCTGGTTATTTGTTTGGCGGCCATCCTGCTCGATCCGTTCGCCGCGTTCTTGGTCGGCGGCGTGGGTTCCTTTTTGGGCGACTTGATTTTTTATCCTGCCCCGATGTTCGTCTCTTTGGTCACGCACGGACTGCAAGCGATCGTCATATCCGTCTTTTCTCATTACGTATTAAAAAGGCGCCCCGTCATTTCCGCCGTTTTAGGTTGCGTCGTCGGCGGGATCATCATGGTGGTAGGATATACGATCGGAAAGGCCTATATATACAGCACCCCGGAGTATGCTATCATCAAGTTGCCGTACGAGATCGCGCAAGCTGCCATCGGTATAATCTTCGGACCGTTGCTGTGCTTTAAGTGCGGCATAAAAAAAGTTTTTATCGCGCTGACAAAAAAATAAGTCGTTATATTTATTCTCCTGCGATCATACTTTCTAACGGAATAGGCGATAATTATTAAAAAACAGAGCCGATCCGTTAATAAAGGTTCGTACGATGGGTCCCCGAAACAGATTTCTTTGTTCCGAAAACAGAAATCTTTTCGGGGATCGGTCGTTTCGGGAGAGGTCGGACCGACGGCCGTCTTGTTGACAGGTTATTGCTTTTATAATATAATTATAAGTATACACGTTGGACGTTTTTTTTAAGAGAGGACCGCTCGACGACTCTCGAGTTTGCCTTGTGAACGCAAAAAAACGTCTATTCGATCATCAAAAGATAGCATATATAGGCAGAAAAAGGAGATAACAATTCATGTTGCGTATAGCTATTTGTCAAAAGGAGTCGACGGCGCCGTATAAAGATTTCGTTGCCCGTTACGTCTCCGAAAAAGGAATGGATTGTACAGTCGCGTCGTTTGAAACGTGCGCGACCTTTTTAAAAAAATACAAGGATTTCGACGCCGTATTTATGAACGCCGAATTGGACGGAGACGGCGTACGCGCGGCGGAAACTCTGCGCGAAAAATCGGATATGCCCATCGTATTTATTGTGGGAACGGATCTTTTTTCCGTCAAAGGGAATAAAGCGGACGTAATGGATTTTTTGACAAAACCCGTTTCTTATTATTCTTTTTCCACGATGCTGGATCGGCTGCAAACGAGGATGGTAAAGACGGACGCGCCCGCGGTGGCGGTCATGACCAAGCAAGGCGCGCGCAAGATGTCTGCGGACGAGATCTCTTATATCGAAAGTAAAGGTTTGAACTGTATTTATCATTTGACGGACGGTACCGTGCTGAAAACGTACGGTACGCTCAATGATGCCGCGAAAAAATTGACCGAAGAACGGTTTTTTCGCTTGGGCGGGTATTTGGTCAATCTCGGATGCGTCAATAAAGTGAGCGGCGCGGACGTATATGTCGGAATGGCTTGTCTGCCTCTTCCGTATAATAAAAAAGCGGCGTTTTTAAGCAGCTTACTTGCTTTCGCGGACAGGGGGTGAAAAATGGATCGTTCTTTGATCGGGATGTTGTTTTCATTCGTTCTGTCGTTTGCCGCGGGGCTTCTTCTGTACCAGGGGCTCTTCGCTTATTCTTTCAAACGGCGTAATTATTTTTTATGTCGTACCATTTTGACCGCTTTGGGCGTGATCGTCATCGGGACGGTAATGACGTTTATTATGTACGGACTTCTTTCGGGAAGATTGGACATAAACGATATCTGGCAGATAGATCTGCTGAGAGCTATTGCCTATTTGATATTCAGCGGATTGGGCGTCGCCGCCATGTTTTTCTGTTTCGACGAAAAACCGGGACTGATCCTGTTCGCTTTTGTCGCCGCGAGCGCCA
>JAEEGL016691288.1_pt1 | contig 15522 bp, 13 predicted proteins | sample 9134231 | NCBI WGS metagenome assembly JAEEGL01 (sample SAMN16246548, study PRJNA631951) | gut metagenome | biome: gut microbiome; feature: rumen; material: fiber-attached | host: Bos | place: Iran: Karaj | collected 2018-10
ATAAGAGATTAGTACCAGGTGGTACAGTAAGATTAAAGGGTTCATATATCATTGAATACGTTTCTCACAAGGTTGATGAAAACGGAAAGGTTACAGAAGTTTGCTGTAACTACATTCCAGAAACAATTCAAGGCCAAGCAAATGCTGGTATGAAGGTTAAGGGTGTTATTCAATGGGTTAATGCTAAAGATTGCGTAGATCTAGTTCTTCATGATTATGATTACCTTCTATTAGATGGAGAAGGCGACTTCGATCAAAGAATTAATCCAAACAGCCATACAGAATATGCAAACGCTAAAGGCGAAGCTATCCTAAGAGATGCAAAGCCATATGATAGATTCCAATTTATGAGAATCGGTTACTATAGTGCTCAAAAGAATTATGGTAAAGATGGCAAGTACGAATTCAACCAAATAACTGGGCTAAAAGATAGCTATGGCAAATAAGAAGATAATCTTCACAAATAAAGAAGAGGCATTAGACTCAATATCTAAGAGAGCTTCTAAGAACAACAAGTTTTACTTGTTTTTCGACCCAGACAATATAACAGATTTTAAAGCTAAAGTAGGTAAGGATCAAGATAAGGATTCTTACCTATTTGAATTTATTCAAGTTATGTGGGGCAATGACGAAATGAATGAATACATTTTGTTAGACAATCAAAAGATTGACCTTACACAATTTGGAGAAGTAAAGAAAGCCGTTAATAAGAAGTTTAACTTTAAATATCAATACACTTTAAAGAAGGGCTTATTCTCTAGATACTTCTATAACGTATACTTTGAGTATAAAAATGAGCGCTACTATCTTTTTGTAAAGACAATAGCGCCTAGAATAGATATCATTTTAAATAATCTAAAATCTAACGAAGAGATTTAATTATTCTTTATAAATAGATTCACCGAAACTATCAATAGCAACGATACAAGGGAAGTTCTCAACTTCTATTCTTCTTATTGCTTCAGTTCCTAAATCTTCAAATGTTAAAACTTTTGCAGACTTAATACTCTTTTGGTAAATAGCACCAGCACCACCAATAGCAGCGAAGTATACACAACCATTTCTCTTGAATGCATCAATACAATCTTGAGAACGTTTACCTTTACCGATTTGAGCAGCAAGACCATTATCTAACATGAATGGAGTGTACTTATCCATTCTGCAAGATGTTGTAGGACCAGCTGATCCAATTACTTCACCTGGCTTTGCAGGGCAAGGTCCCATAAAATAGATTGTTTCACCTTTGTATTCAAATGCTTGGTTGCCATTCTTTATAGATTCAAACAATCTCTTATGGCCAGCATCTCTAAAAACTAGCATTGGGCCATTCAATAAAATCATGTCACCAACGTGTAACTTTTTTAATTCGTTTTTATCTAGAGGTAGATTTAAAGATATTGTGTTCATTATTGATCTCCTCCTTCAATTACAAATTCTGCGCATCTAGAGCAGTGGCATAGAATGTTAACGGCAACTGGAAGTGATGAGATATGAGTTGGATATGCTTCAATGAATAATCCAAGTGCTGATGTCTTACCACCAAATCCTTGAGCGCCAATTCCTAAATCGTTGATTTGAGCTAGAAGTTCTTTTTCCATTGCATCTAAATCAGCTCTTTCATTTGATGAGCCAATCTTTCTGAATAGTGCATGCTTTGAAATTTCTGCAGCCTTTTCAAAAGTACCACCAAGACCAACACCAACAATAACTGGTGGGCATGGATTAGAAGCAGCATCCTTAACTGTTTGAACGATTAATCTCTTTGCTTCTTCAATACCTTGAGCAGGGTTTAACATATATAGCTTTGACATGTTCTCACTACCAAAGCCCTTTAGCATAATTTGAACTTTAACAGTATTTCCTTCAACAAACTTAGTATGTACAACAGATGGTGTATTAGTCTTAGTATTTACACGTGTAACTGGGTCTAAAACAGACTTTCTTAGATACGTATAGGCTTTTTCTACTGCTTCATCAATAGCTTCTTGTAGTGGTTTGCCTGTTAAATGAACGTCATTTCCGATCTCTAAAAAGACTATAACCATACCTGTATCTTGGCATACTGGTCTATGTTCATTCTTTGCAATATCGAAGTTTTCTTTCATCTTAGATAGAGCAAATTTAGTTGTTTTGTTGTCTTCAATATCTAGGGCATTAGAAAGAGCTTTGTAGCAGCTATCTTCTACTTCACAAGATATTTTATCGATTGCTTGAGCGATTCTATCGCCTATTAATTTTGTTGAAATATTTGTCATAAGTACCTCGCTACAATTCTATCAAAGTTCATTTGTATTAACAACTTCTATATGTTAAAATATTATGCAATAGGACGCGCGCATGAAATTTATTAATATTGCCAGCGGAAGCAAAGGAAATGCTACCTTCGTCTCTACTGACAACACATTGGTATTAATCGATGCTGGAATTTCTTTTAAAGCGCTACAAAAGAAATGCGAAATAGTAGGTGTTGACCTTTCTAGATTAGATGCAGTATTTATAACACACGAGCATTCTGATCATATCCAAGGATTGAAGGCACTATCTAAAGCGCTAGAAGTTCCAATCTACATGAACCCCAACAGTTACAAGGTGGCTTGTCAAAAAGTGGGGGATATTTTTAATGTCCAAGAAGAAGAATTTGTTCATCCAATTTCCATTAAAGATCTACAAATAAGTGCATTTAGACACACTCACGATGCAGCCTACACACAAGGCTTTAATATCTTTGATGGCAAAAAGCATTTGGTTATGGCAACAGATTTAGGTAAGGTAACACCAGGTGTTTATAAGAACATGCAAGAGGCAGACTTTTTGTATATCGAATCTAACTATGATAAAGATATGCTAAGAGATGGCCCATACCCATTGTTCTTAAAATCAAGAATCAATGGTCAAAACGGGCACTTATCTAATGTGGATTCAGCAACAACAGTTACTAACCTTGTTAAAGAAGGAAAGACAAAATTTATGCTTGCGCACTTAAGCGAAGTAAATAACACTGAAGAGATCGCAAGAGCAACACTGCTTAGAACTCTAAGTGAAATAAAAGTAAAAGAAAAGGATATAGAATTAAGGATAGCTAATCAATATGAGCCATCCGAGGTAATAGAAGTATGAGTACATTATTTGCAAATAGAAAAGATAGAACTTTATATGTTCACGATGGTGCAGGAAACTACCTTGTGGCATTTATTTTACAAGTCATTCTACAGTTGTTATTCACAATTGTATTAATTGCTACTATGTCAATAGAAGATAGAGAAGCGTTCTCTGTAACACCTTTGTATATCTATATGATTACAATTTTGAATGAGCTTTCTATTGGTTTGACACCACTTACATATTCAAAAGTATTAGGCCAAAACTACTATAAAGATATGGGCTTTAACAAGAAGATAAGCGTTCTACAAGGTGTAATGATTGTTGGTATTGCCTTATTAGTTATTTGTGCATTTGCACCTTTAGCTACATATGTAAAGTTGTTCTTTGAAAAGACAGGATATAATGTAGCTAATATCACAACTTTAACTGTAAAGACACCGGGACAATTAGTAGCAGGTATATTTATGTTAGCGATAGTTCCAGCTGTTCTAGAAGAAATCCTATATAGAGGAATGGTTGCTAGAGCATTCTCAAGAAAGAGTTATGTATTTGCAATCTTTATGGGTGGCTTCCTATTTGCCATTATGCATGGTAACGCAATTCAATTAGTACATCAATTCTTCATGGGTTGTACATGTTGTATTGTCTATTTTGCAACAGGTTCTATCTATGCTCCAATGATTCTACATTTAACAAATAACTTGTTTGCTGTAGTTGGAAGCTATATTGCATATCTACATCCATTTGAGATATCAACATTAGGATATGTATTAATGACAGTAATTGGAATTATATTGCTTATCGTAATGTTGTATTTCTTCATTAAGGTATCTAACAAGAATGCATCTCTAAAGAGAGGCTTTAAAGCATTTAATGCAACATTTAGAGAATGTTTTGAAAAACAAGATGTTGTTGATGCTAAACAAGCAGAGATTGATGCTGCAGTAAAAGAAAGTGGACTTACTGAGATTAATGAAATATATGAACAAACAAAGAAGAATATAACAGACGATGAAAGATCAAAGGGAAGAAAAGCTATGTTCTTAGCTTTAGTATTTTCTATAGTATTCTTTGCTGTTAATGTTGCGACTGGGTATTTGAACTAATGAATATAAAGATTGTTTGTGTAGGTAAGATAAAAGAAAAATTCTATAGAGATGCAATTGAAGAATATGCAAAAAGATTATCACGCTTTTGTAAGTTCGAGATTGTAGAAGTTCAAGAAGAGCTTATCGATGCAAACTTGAAGAACTTAGATATGGTAAAAGAAAAGGAAGGCAAGCGTATCTTGGATAAAGCTCAAGGATACATTATTGCTTTAGCCATTGATGGAAATAATATTTCATCTGAAGACCACGCTAAAAAGATAAATGAATTATCTGTTCGTGGAGTATCTTCAATTACTTATATTATTGGTGGTTCATATGGTCTATCTAAAGAAGTTTTGGATAGAGCAGATTATAAACTAAGTTTTGGGAAGCTAACATATCCTCATCAATTAATGAGAGTGGTATTAAGTGAACAAATATATAGAGCATATACAATTTTAGAAGGGAGTTCTTATCATAAATGATGGACGAAAAGTTTATGAAGATAGCCATTGCTCAGGCGAAGCTTGGGGTTAAAACATCTGATGAAGTGCCAATCGGGGCAGTCATCGTTAAAGATGGAAAGGTTATAGCTAGAGCTCACAATTTAAAAGAGAAAAAGTCTTGTGCTAACTATCATGCAGAAATGGTAGCAATAGAAAAGGCTTGTAAAAAGATTGGCGATTGGAGATTGATTGGCTGCGATATGTACGTAACGCTAGAGCCATGTCCAATGTGCGTAGGAGCCATCATCAATGCGAGATTAGATAATGTCTATTTTGGAGCATATGATGAAAAGGCTGGGGCACTAAATAGTAAGTGCCAATTAATGGAAATGAAATTTAACCATTATGCTAACTATCAAGGTGGAATAATGGAGAAAGAGTGTGCAGCGCTTTTGAGTGATTACTTTAAAGCAAAGAGAGGAAAAGTATGATTATAGTAGGATTAGGTAACCCAGGTAAGAAGTATGAGACAACACATCATAATGTTGGCTTTATGGCAATAGATAAGATTGCTGATCATTTGGGTGTTAAGTTTAATAAGAAAGGATGCCAAGCAGAATATGGTTTCACAAGTGTAAATGGCGAAATGATTGTTCTTGCTAAGCCTCAAACATTTATGAATCTATCTGGACAAGCAGTTAAATCTTTAATGGCTAACTTCAAAGAGGATTCTAAGAATGTCCTAATCATATACGATGATATCGAACTTCCACTTGGCGCATTAAGAGTTAGAAAAGAAGGATCAGGCGGCACACATAATGGTATGAAGAATATCATACTTGAAGTAGGCACAAAAGAAATCCCAAGAATCAGAATTGGACTTGGAGTAGATAAGACTATGGATCTTGCCGACTTTGTTTTATCTCCAATTTCAAAGGCTGATATGGAATACGTAAATAAGGATATTGAAAAGATTGTTGATGCATTAGATGACTATATCAAGGATAGAGATATAGAAAGATTGATGCAAAAACTAAACCAAAAATAATGAACCTAAAATATTTAAATGACATTCTTAATCTAGATAACTTATCTGCAGAGTTTGCCAATTTTAAAAAGGTAGTTGGCACTAAGGATTGCCTATGCATATCTCAAAACACAGGCGAGAGAATCCATCTTACAGCAGCACTAGATAGACCTATCATTTATGTAGCAAAAGATTCATATTCAGCTATAATTGCACATCAAAAACTAAAAACATATCAAGATTCTGCTATTTTATTGCAGCCAAATGATGATCTATTGTTTTATAAGAAGACATTCCAAAAAAGCATTGCAGGCGATAGAATAAAAGCTCTTTATAACTTCGCAAACAAAGAAAGTAAGATATTGGTTACATCACCACTTGCTTTGATTCAATATGTTCCAAAGAAGGATAGATTAAACGATTCAGTCATAAAGCTAAAGGTCAACGATGAAGTTGATATCTATGAGCTTTGCGATAAGCTTGCTCAATTTGGATACATCAAAGAAGATGCTTGTGAAGAAAAGAACACATTCGCTGTTCATGGAGATATCTTGGATGTGTTCTTGCCATACATGACAATGCCAATAAGAATCTCTTTTGATTTCGATAGAATTGAAAACATTAAAACTTTTGATGTTGAAACAATGCTATCTCTTGGTTCAATAAACAATGTCATGTTATTCCCAAATAACGACTTGCTTGTAAACGATGACGAAATAAAGAGCGCTATAGCAGCGGCAAGAAAAGATACAAAGACAATGTCTATCAATGCATCAAAGAGAGCAAATGAAATCTTAGATGAACTTGAAGCAGAAGTATCTTGCACACAATCTCATCAATGGTTATTGCCATACCTTACAAAGTCTATGCAAACCATTTTTGATTATCTAAAAGATGCTGTAGTTGTCTTTGATGAAATAGATTCAATAAAAGCACTTTTAAATAATTATCAAAAAGAACATCAATCAAGAAACAAAGAACTTGTAGCAAATGGTGAAGTAACAAAAGCACATATGAGATGCGTGCTATCTGATGAAGATTTACAAGCTAAGCTTGATACAATAAAGAAAGTAGGCTTTTCGAATTTGGTTTCTTCAGCAACACTTATAAAGCCACAAGAGATAATTGAGCTTAATGTTAAGAAAGTAAATAATTACATTTTGCACTTCGATAAACTTATCCCAGATTTAAAGATCTTCAGAGATAGTAATTTGATGGTTGTATTATGTCAGCCAACTAAAGAGCGTGCAAAGGTTTTATATAAGACATTATTTAACGAAGACGTTCCATGTGTGCTTGCTGAAAATAAATTAGAATTTAAACCAGGAATATACATTGTTCCAGAAGATATAGCAGATGGCTTTATTTATCCTTCTGCACATCTAGCCGTTATTGGTGTGGATTCTTTAGCAAGAAGAGGCGCAGATCAAACGCACAAGAAGAATAAATCATCTGTCTTTGTTATGCCAAAGGTTGGAGATTATGTAGTTCATGAATTCCATGGTATTGGTAAGTGCCTAGGATTAAAGAGAATGAAAGCTGCAGGCGTTGAGCAAGACTATATATTAGTTGAATACAACAATGGTGGACTTTTATATGTTCCAACATCGCAATTCAATAGATTGAGTAGATATTCAGGCTCTGACCAAGTACCAAAGCTAAGTACTCTAGGTAGCCATGACTTTGCAAAGTTAAAAGAAAACGTTAAGAAGTCTCTTCAAAAGATGGCTATAGATTTAGTTGATCTATATGCAAAGCGATTGAATAGACAAGGATTTAAATATCCAGAAGATGACGAATTGATGTTGGATTTTGAAAACGGATTTGAATATACTCCAACAGCTGACCAAGAAGAAGCTATCAAGGATATTAAGCAAGATATGGAAAAGGGCATGATAATGGATAGATTATTATGCGGTGATGTTGGCTACGGAAAAACTGAAGTTGCTTTGCGTGCTATCTTCAAAACAATTCTATCTAACAAGCAAGCAGCAATATTAGTTCCAACAACAGTGTTGGCTCAACAACATTACAATACTGCAAAGGCTAGATTTGCTCCATATGGTGTAAATGTAGAGTTAATATCTAGATTAAAATCTAAAAAGGAAATCGACGCTTCGCTTGAGAGGATAAAAAATGGCGAATCTCAAGTAGTAGTAGCTACACATAGATTATTATCTAAGGATGTTCAATTCAAAGACTTAGGATTACTAGTTTTGGACGAAGAGCAAAGATTTGGTGTTCAACACAAAGAAAAGCTAAAAGTTTTGAAGAGCAATCTAAATGTATTAACTTTATCTGCTACTCCAATTCCAAGAACATTGAATATGTCCCTAATTGGTGTTAGAGATATATCGGTGCTTGAAACACCGCCAGTAGATAGAATCCCAATTCAAACTTCAGTAACTGAACTTACAGATGCGCTTATTGAAGATTCAATAAAGAGAGAACTTGCTCGTGATGGACAAGTATTCATTCTATATAACGAAGTAGAAACTATAAATAGATTTGCATCCGACATTCAAGATATTGTTCCTGAGGCAAAGGTTGTTGTTGCTCATGGGCAAATGAAGCCAGAAGAGTTAGAAGACGTTATGGCTAAGTTCTATGCAAAAGAATATAACGTTTTAGTTTGTACAACAATTATTGAAAATGGAATCGATATTAAAGATGCCAACACACTTATAGTGTGTAACGCCGATAAATTGGGGTTGTCACAGTTATATCAATTGCGTGGCAGAGTAGGACGTTCTAACAAGGTTGCTTATGCATATTTCACTGTAAATCATAATAAGATTTTGACGGATCAAGCTTTGAAGAGATTGAATGCAATTATGGATTACACTGAACTTGGTTCAGGATTCAAGATTGCTATGCGTGATTTGGAAATTAGAGGTGCAGGTAATATCTTAGGAAAAGAACAACATGGCCATATTGAGAAAGTTGGTTATGATATGTACTGCAAATTATTGCAAGAAGCCGTGGATGATATCCGTGGTGTTAAGCATTCAAATGTTGTTTGCCAAGTAGATGCTTTAATCGATGCATATCTATCTCCAGATTATGTAAGTGATGAAAACTCTAGAATGAAGATTTTAAGAGATATTTTGGATATTAATGTTCAATCTGATGTAGAAAAATTATCTAAGAAATTGAAAGAAAGTTTTGGTGATGTTCCAACTCCACTTGTTAATTTAATGAACATCTCGCTTGCTAAGAATTTAGCTCAAGATATGTTCATAGAACATATTCAAATCAATAATTTGACATGCGAAATCACATTTGTGGATGCAGATTTTACAAAGAGTGAAAAGATAATGGCAGCCATTTTTAATAAAAAATACAATGCTTCTTTACTCAACGATGTAAGACCAAAAGTTAAGTTTAATTTTAAGACAAATCCAAACGTTGAAAAGCTTATGATGTTGATTGAGTTTTTTAATGAAGCATCTCTATAAAATTATTATTTACATTTATTTTCGTATCTTATATAATAATTAAGTAAAAATTATAAATATTATAGTCTAAAAGGAGCTCATAGATGAAAAAAAGGCTAATCGCTTTAGTATTAATTATCGTTATGTTGACAGCGTTAGTTGCTACTTGTGTTTCTTGTTCAACTGGTATTTTCGAACTAGATGAAGAAAGAGATTACAAAGAAGTAATTGCTACTGTTAAGTATGGCGATCTTTCTAAAGATATTTACAAAGGGCAATTAAAATCATATGTTAATTCATATGGTGCATCTTACCAACAAAATTACAATATGACAGTTGAAGAAATCGTTGAATATTTCTACAACACATTAACAAAGAGTGCTTTGTTAACACTTTATGCAAAGTACTATGTTTACGAAAAGGCACAAGCAGGTGATCCTGAATATGCTTATATCGACACATCAAAGAGTATTACAAAACTAAGCGATAAAGATTTCGTTTCTTTACCACAATTAGTATATTCAATTGATCAAACAAACGATGATTTCCTATCTTCTTATGAAACAATTCTATCTAACTTATCTTCAAAGAAAGACGATGAAGATGAAGACGAGGATACAGATGAGGACGCATTAGATCCAAGAACAGTAAGAACATATTCTGAAGCAGATACATCTTCTTACGATAAGGATTTAACAAGTACAAGTATTGCTGCTATTTATGGTCCAGAATACAAAAACGTTAAGTATGGTCAAATTACAGAAGACTTCGTTAAGAACACTCTAAAGGAAGAATCAGTTGATGCTTTCGTTGCTAAACTTGATGTATTCAATGTTATTAATGCAAAGATTAGAACAATAACAGATTCTCAAACAAAGAAAGATATGAAGTCTGCTTTAAAGACATTAAGAGAAAACATCAGCAAGTCTTATACAGATTATGATTGGTTCTTAAGTGACGCATTGAGCTCTTGCGTAATTAATAACCTAAAGGAAGGACTAAAGGCTACTAAGTCAGCTACTGATGATCAAATCGATGATAAATATAAGAAGTTAATTAATGAGAATTTAACTAACCTAACAGAATCTACATACAGCAGTGCAATTTCTGGTTCAACATTCTTACCAGTTAATGCTTCTCAAGAATATGCTGGTGTAAAGAGCATCTTATTAAAATTCAGTGATGAACAATCTACAGTTTTAACAGCTATCAAGGCTATGTACTCAGCTAACCCAGATAAGGTTGCAGAATTAAGAGATGCTATGGCTCTAGGTGTTCAAGGAACTATCGTTGATGAATTATTAGAAGAAAATAAGGGTATCAAGGTTAATATCTCAAATGCATTCTATGATGCAAATGTAGATAAGATTGATGCTGCTTATACAGATAAGGATGTTAACTATCTAGTTGTTCTATATGTAATGGCAGATAGCATTGCAAACATCTCTGCACAAATCGTTGATGCTTATAAGGCTACAGAAGAATACAATGCATTATCTGCACAAGATAAGCAAATCGCTGAAGCAATCGTAGCATACAGTGCAAAGGTTGAAGCATTCACACAATGGATGTATTTAGTAAATGATGATAGCGGTATGTTCTCATCTGAATCTTACACAATCACTCCAGAAGGTGAAGATACATCTTATGTTGCAGAATATACAGTATTAGCAAGAAAGCTTGCTAAGCAAGATATTGGAGCTTATACATCTAGCACATACGAAGCTGTTACTCCAGAAATCAAACCAGTTAATTACACAACAGGTTCTGAACAATATAAAGTTGAAAACAAAGAAGCTAAGGTTTATGTTGAACTAAATGAGATTTCTCAAACTAAGTCAGATGAATTAAAGGCAAATGTTTATACAGTTAAGACAGAAGCTGGAAATACAATTTCATTTATCGTAAACGACTATGGTATTCATATCGTTATGGTAACAGAAAAGTATGGTCAATCTAACTTCGTTAACGATGTAGTTAACAAGATTGATGATAAAGGTAACGTTGTTGCTGCTGATGAAAAGGGATATGCATACACATTAGATGCTATCTATGATAGAGCTACATCAATCAAATATGATTATGAATATACAAAAGTTGCTTCAGATGCTGCTTTCGATGCAAATGCTACTTACTATCTATGGAAAGTAACAGAATTCGAAAAGGCTGACGTTACAGTTGATACATACGACACAGAAAAGAATACATACTACACAAGAGAATGGAAGCTTCAATCTGTTGAATGTGAATATCAAACATTGAAGGCATTCTTAGATGATGGTATCGTAACTTCAATATTCTCTAATGAATATTCAGCTGGTCAAATCGCTTTATATCTAAACACTTCTGAAAAGAGTGCATCTATTAATAAAGTAGATAAAGTATACGAAGCGTTGATTAAATCATACAACGAAAACTAATAAATTAGGGACGCTAAGGCGTCCCAATTTTTTCGGAGGGAAAATGGATCAAGAAGAAAAGACAACCAAAAAGAATCTTATCTACGATGGAAAGATTCTTCAATTGTATAACGACGAAATCCTAACACCAGGTGGCAAGGTTGCTTATAGAGAATATGTTAACCATCATGGTGGCGCTAGCGTGCTTGCTGTAGATGATGACAACAATATTTATATGGTTGAACAATACAGATACGCATACAAGCAATTATTGCTTGAAATACCAGCAGGAAAACTTGAGAAGAATGAAGATGCCGAAGTTTGTGCTATTCGCGAATTAAAAGAGGAAATTGGGGCTGAATGCAAAGAGATTAAGAAGATGGCCCTAGTATATCCAACTCCAGGCTATACAAATGAACCACTACATATCTTTGTGGCTACAGGATTAACATTTGGCGATACAAAGTGGGATGATGACGAATATCTTAACATTAAGAAGATTCCATTTGATAAAGCTCTTGAGATGGTTAAGAACGGTGAAATAAAAGATGGCAAGAGCGTAGTTGCTATTTTAAGATACGCACTATTTAAAGGTTAATAAATATTTAAATATATATAATAAAAAATATTGGCTGCCGAATCCGGCAGCCAATTTTGTATTTAAAGTAACGATTACTTATTCTTATCTTTGATGATATCCTTGTAGCAATCTTTGCTATAGAAATTATGTTCATCCTTAGTATGAGTATCGTACCAAAGTTGTGCATAGAATGGAATATGCTTTGCAAGTTCATCATAGTTCCATGGAGCTGGTTGACAGCATTCTGGGCACCAGTGACCTGTACGTAATACTAGATATGGAGAAGCTTCGAACTTATGTCCGTCATGGCATTCCCATTCAAGCTTTGTATACATATCACCCTTTGTCATTGTCTTGCTTAGGCACTTACCGCCTCTGAACTTAGCAGCAGAAATACAATCTTCAATTGTGATTTCGCTATCTGGCTTTGTATCATCAAAACCGTGGTCTAGAAGTAATCCCTTAGCATTTTCTTTCTTCTTCATAGCTTGGTAATCACATGGAGTGTTCTTTCCATCTGGTAGAACGCCATCTGACCATAGTGGGTACTTATCCCAATCTTCACCGATTGCATTGTAAGCTTCTCTTGAACCATAGAATGCATTGATTCTTTGTTCACATTCTGGATGCTCTAACCAATACTTTGGTGAGTTACCATTCTTGAATAGAGGAACGATCATCTTGTTTGTGATCAATTTCTTGAATGGCTTACCGAAGATCCATAATCTATAGAAGAACTTCTTGCTTAACTTCTTCCAGAAATCAGCATATGTTTCTGAAGCTTGGAAGTGTGTATAGCTATCAAGAACATCTGAATCGTAGAACCAACCGCAGTGGAAGTTTCTAGCAACCATCCAGTCTGGTTTGAAGATGTCTTTTGGAGAGCAGCCCATTAGTTTGAATCCAGAATCACATGTTTCGTATCCTGTTACACGAGCAGCTTCGCCGTTACCAATGTTATAAACGTGTTTCCAGAATGTTTCCGGAAGAGTCTTATCCATATCACCAATGATTAGGTTCTTAGCCATTAAACCTGAAGATCTAGCTGTAGCCCATTCGATTGGTACGTTCCAACATGTGTGGAACATTAATCCATCGTGAAGGTTAGCCATCATGAAGTTATCGTATAAGATACCAGATTGTCTTAAAGATACCCAGTATTTTAATCCGCTTTCGATGATGTGTCTTTCAGCACGTAGCTTTGTAACTGCGTAGAAGTCGAAAGCACTAACGATTAGTGGGTCTCCAACACGAATCCAAGGGTGTTGGTATGTTCTGTTACCATATTCAGCAACAGTACCGATTTCTACGAACTTAATTTCGTCATGACGAGGATTTTCTGCGATTGCATCACATAGATTTACAGCACCAAAGTAGTTTGTTGATTCTGCTAATCTTGGGTTGTGATCAGATACAGGTGGGATTACAGCTGCGCAGTGGAATACATAATCTGCCTTCTCAACTGCCTTAACGCAATCCTCTTTCTTAGATAGGTCACCGAAGATAATATCAATATCTTCGCCCCATTTCTTTTTTAGCTTTGCAGCTAACTTTTCGTTTGCTGGCTTCTTTCTTAGTAAAACGATACCGTGAATTCTACCAGTTTCCATACATTGTTTTAGTACTTCTGAACCCATGTTTCCTGAAGCACCAGTAACAAGAAGATTTTTCTTTTCCATTCTTTGCCTCCACTTATAATTTTTCCATATTAGTTATCACAATTAATGTGCAATAAAAATTATAGCACACGCTATAATAATAATTAATATAATTATAATATTTTTTAAAACAATTTTACAATAGTGATTGTCTTGTCTAAAAATACAAAATATGATATAAATATATAAGAATTGAGGACGACATGTCAGAAAACGAGAAGAAGTACGACAAAATATTAGATGAGCCTAAAAAACCAGCTCCTGTTGAGGAATTGGATATACCTACACAAGATACGGTAATAGAGAGGGTTGGAGATGAATCTAACAAGCCAAGCTTGAACAAGTTTGACACATTCTTTATTCGCATCTGGGCTTATATTTGTTCTGCAATTTACAAACTTTCAGAATGGATTCAAAAAGGAATCGAGTTCGTAATTAAGAAAAGAATTCCAAGAAAATACATTTCAGCTACTCTAGTTACAGTTATTATTATATTGTTTATATTAATTATCGCTGTACCTGCAAGTTCTAATGGAACCGCGAAAGAGGTTTTAGATTTATATCCAAATAATTTAGTTGCTGTTCAAAGACGTGTTGGTACAGATGCTGAAGGTGATCCAATTTATAAATGGGGATATGCAAACAAGAGTGGTGCTATTAAAATTGCATGCGAATATGATGGCGCATTGGAATTTAAATATGGTGTAGCTTTCGTTAAAGTAATTCAAACACAAAACAATTATGTATATTGGAAGTTAATTAATAAGCAAGGTAAGAACGTTGGTGATAGACAATTCGTTGAAACAGACGGTAATATCCCAGTTGAGCAATTCTCAGATTCTCAAAAGCTTGCTAAGGTATTAGTTAACTCAAGATATGGTTATATTAACACAAAAGGTAATTTAGTAATTAGCGCTATATATAGAGATGCAGGTCCATTTATTGGTAAACTTGCAAGAGTAAGTGCTGGATCTTCTAGTTACTTTATTAATACTAAAGGTAAGAGAGTGTCTGCAGAATTTGATGGCGCAAGAGATATGGTTGACGGATATGCAGCTATTAATATCGCAGGAAGATGGGGATTCGTAAATTCTAAAGGTAGCGTGGTTATTGAAGCTATTTATGATGAAGTTTCAGATTTCTATTGCGGATATGCTGCAGTTAAACAAGGTACAAGTTACGGTGTTATTGACGAAAAGGGCAAACAAGTAGTAACTACTGGTATGTTTAGTAGTTTAAACATCCTAGAATACTTCGATATGAAATAAAAGTTGTCGCGAAACGGCACTTTTTTGCAAAAAAATGGGGTTTCAGAAACCTCTATTTTTTTAGCCTCATTTTCTTAAGGTAAATTTAAGATTGAAAATCGAAAAATATCGATAACTTCAAAAAAAATTTTTCAAAAACTTTAAATTGGTACTTGTCAATGACAACTAGAATTGATATGATAGTAAGGCACACCCCAAAAACGACAAATTTGAGGGGTTGCGAAAAAAATGCAAAAAATATCATAAAAAACGTTTGACAATGTTATTTATATAATGATATTATTTGCTGGCTGTCAGATAAGGCAGCGAAAAAATGCACCTTAAAAACGAAATAGAAGAAGATAGTAGAGATAGTAAAATTACGAAATAAAAAAGTAAAAAAACTATTCAAAGCTATTATGTAAGAATTGTGTACAAAGATTAAACACAAAATGCATAAGTCAATTGTTTTTGAATGAGTTTAGGATTTTAACTTGAGAGTTTGATCCTGGCTCAGGACGAACGCTGGCGGCATGCC
>JAEEGL016832402.1_pt1 | contig 15522 bp, 27 predicted proteins | sample 9134231 | NCBI WGS metagenome assembly JAEEGL01 (sample SAMN16246548, study PRJNA631951) | gut metagenome | biome: gut microbiome; feature: rumen; material: fiber-attached | host: Bos | place: Iran: Karaj | collected 2018-10
ACCCGGAAACGGTGTTTGCGGTTTCCGCCGCCGTGTTCCCGGTCAGGTTCAGCGCGACAACGCCCTTTTCCAGCATAGCCGCGACCGCTTCCTGATATTCCGCAATCGGGACTTTCGTCAACTCTTTGTACTTTGTATCAACCAATCCGGCGGCCTGCGCCTGCTCTAAAAAGGCTTTGCTCGTTGCGGGCAGGATGCCGGAGAACTGATCCGCAATGGACTGATAACTCGACGTCGACCGCGTGATCATTGCGAATTTCTGGTTCAGTTCTTCGACGTTGCGCCCGGTCCCGCTGGCATAGTCCGCAATGGCCTGCATCCCCTGTTTGGCGGTGTCATAACCCGCCTGGTCTCCCATTGTCGCGGCAAAGGACGCCCCGACAGTGTTGATCGTGGAAAGGTACTGCGACGCGGACAGGTTCATCGTCTGCCATGCGTTGTTGGCGTCCGCCTGAATTTTGTTATAGTCCATGCCGTCGAAGATCTTCTGCGCCCCGCCTGCCAACTGCTTAAACTGCGCGAAGCCTTCGACCGCGCTTTTTACGACAGAACCGACGGCGGCGCCTGCGGCGGCAACGGACGCGGTGACGGCGGTCGTCACCCCGCCGAGGACTTTTCCGATCCCCCCGGCGAGTCCGCTGGCAAGGCTGTTGGCTTCACTGATGCCTTTAGAAAAGCCAGCGGAGTCAAGGGTCAGTTTTGCTACTAAATTACCGACGTCCATTATTCCTCGTCTTCCTCAAACAGCGCGGATGCGTCTTTTTTCTCATCCCGGTAAAGCAGGAACTTTTCGATCTTGTAGGCGGGTTTTCCGCGCTTGCGCTGCGCGTTTGCCCACATTGCTTTACCGTGTGCGCTGATCGCGTCTTCCGCCAGAATCCCGAAGGGTTCAAGCTGATAGTACGCGATCCATTCCGAGAACATGCCCGACGGGATGCGGTCAAGCATCTCGTCAACATCCGGCCATCCTAACGCCAGCGCGAGCCGGAAGGCGAATCTGCGCTTCCGGTCCCGCGTCAGTTTTTTCTGGCGGCCTCAATTTCATCCTGATCCCCGAGCCCTGTTAACTCAAGGATTCGCTTTCCCAGCCGTTCAATGACCGCGTAGGACTTCGTCTTCAGGACTGCCATGTCGTCAGCGGTGAACATCTTTCCGCCTTCTTCGTCGACGCATCCAAACTGCACGACCTTCAGGGTCACTTCGTTCTTTTTTTCGTCGCCGACGAGTTTGGCAATGTAGCTCTGTTCGTAAGCGGTCAGGCCCCGGACCCGGACGTCCCCGCCCCATTCGGGACATGACACGGAGTCGAAGCGCTGATCGTCAGCGGCCAGAATTTGGGATTTGGATAAAAAAGCCATGTATCACTCCTTTTTGTTTTCAGCCTGTTAAATGCTGTCTTCTTCTTCGGAAATGCCGCCGGAGATGGCCAGCGCGACGGTGATGTTCACGGGTTCTGGACTCGTGGCGTCGGCTTCGTTGTAAGTCATCCCGGTGACGTAGGCGTCAAAATACTGCGTCAGTCCGTCCGGGTGCTTGATGGCCCAATGACCAATATCCCCGCTCTTGAACAGCGTATAAATGGCCTGCTGGGTGGCGTTGGAGCGTTCCGCGCGCATCTCAAAGTTATAGTCACCCGGGTCGATCAGGCCGGACGGGATATATTTCCTGTACGGACTGCCCTGATCATGGTGGGTGACTTCGATCTTTTCCTGCTCGGATTCGATGGGCGGGACAAGATAAACGCCCTTGACGTCTGTGTAGGTGTACGGAGTGCCGGACCCGCTTCCGATCTGCAGGACGGTCCCGAAATTGCTTTTGAAGTTGTCGCTCATTGCTCTACTCCTTTACCGCTGTTTTCTTCGCGCGCGGTTTCCGCGTTGTCGTTTTCTTCTTCGGCTGTTCGTCTTCAGCCTTGATCTTTTCCACGGCCTTTGTGACTTCTTCCGCTACGTCCGGCAGGATGGTTTCGGCCTCCGCCGGGTGATGGTGCCGGAATTTGCAGTGCGCCGTCAATGCTTTCTCGAAGTGGGTGGTATAACCGCACTCGCACTTATAAACCTGTTTATCCATTTGTTTCTCCGATCTCCGCCAGACCGACAAAGCGCATCCGGCGCCTCTTGAAGTCCAGACCGAGCTCCGTGATGTCCGTTGCTTCCATGCAAACGGTCGTAAATTCGACGTTCCCGACGGCTGTCCGCTTTGCGTTCAGCGTTTCCGTGACCTTCCGGGCGTTGGCGTCTATCTGCTCCAGATCTCCCCAGACTTCGACGGTCAGGTCGATGCGGTAAAGGTTGGAGCTTCCGTCATGCGCGACGATGGGCGTCATCCCGGCATAGTTGTAAGTCACCGCCGGAAACTCCGGCAAAATGAACTGATCCTTGTCCTCGTCATACTGCAGGACGTAGGCGGAAACGTTCACGCCCGGGACGGCTTGCGTCAAGATGGCCTGTGTTGCTTCGTAAATGTCCATTTAACTCCCCAGATAGGTTCGGATGACGTTGCCCATTGCGGTGACCGCGTTCCCTTTTTCCTGCTCGATGGCGTTGCCGAGATAGTGCTTGCCTTTGATGGTGACGGACTTCTTCATGACCCATTTCCCGTGATAGCGGAAGCGCAGATATTTGGCATTTTTCGCGCTGACCGTGCCGCCAAACTCCTGAATCCGGGCATAGCGCAGGCCGCGGAAGCCGATCTCCGCTTCAGCGCCTTCCGCCGTATTCTTTGCGGTGGTGCTTGCGCTGTTGCGGAGCGCTCCCGTCAGTACTGGCGCATTGATCTTCGCCCGGTTCTCGATCTGGATGGCCCCGGCATTGACCGCCTGCAGAGCGACCGTCCCCCGGATGGAGCTGTCGATCCGCGCCAAGTTTTGGAGCAGTTCGGCAGTCCCTTCCAGTTTGACGGTGTAGTTCGCGCTCATACGTTCCTGACTTTCAGGTAGGCCCTGCATCCAGACGGGCCGTCGTTGGTGTACCGCTCGACTTCATAGCGCCGATGCGGGATGTCTTCCCCGAAGCGCTTGACGATCTCGATCTCGTCACCCGGCTCGACCGCCGTTCCCAGCGGCAGGCGCAGGATGGCGTCAATGTCGGTTTCGATATAACCGTCGCCGTAGGTCCGCGCCAGCGGTTCCATCTGCAGGCCGCAGATGGACGTGACGCCGTCGGCGAACGACTTGACCGTTTCGCCCCGGCTGTTCTTCGTCCGTTCGGCCACACGATAGATCACGCAGGTGTCCATCATGTGGGCTTGCTGGACTTCACGCATCCCATTCAGTTCGATAGTCGAGAACATTGATCCTCTGCGGTTCAGGCGGCCACTTGATCAGCTCGATGGTCCCGCCGTTGCGTTTCCCGCCGAGCGCTTTGTAATGCTCCGCGAGTTTGAGCCATTTGGCGGCAACGTCGCCCCGTTGGTAGCTTCCGCCGTCTGCGGAAAAGTCAAAAAGGGCGGTCGCCGCCGCTGACTTCTCCTGACAGATCTCCGCCGCCGCCCAATACAGGACGCCTTCGTTCCGCTCGATATAGTCACAGAGCATGGCGTCGGTGTAGGCGCTGTTTTCGGCGTCGGTTTCAGAAACCAAACGGCGAAGCCTGCGGATGTCAGCTTCAGGAATGTTGTTGTCTGCACAACTCATAACCGCTCCTCTATTGCATCGACGAACTTATCACCGTCGAAAGGCTGGCCGATAAAGGCCGCCTTCCAGTCCCGGATCGGTTCGTCGGATTCGATAGCCATCTGTACCGTTTCGTCCACGTCTTCGTCCAGAATGTCCAGCGGATAGATCATATAGTCCTTATAGTCATCCCAATGCTGAACGTAGGTGAAACCCGCTTCGGAATTGCCGGAGCGCGGCGGGACGTCTTCCCCGATCATCAGGGTCGGGACGCCCAGCGCGACCGCCATATAGGCAAATGTCTGATGCGCGACGACCAGATCAGCCCGCGTGATGTCGTCGGTCGAGCCGTCCGGCGTCGCCTGCTTCCAGATGACGTTCGGATGCGCTTCCGCCATTGCTTCAGCCAGTCCGTTATCCCGGATGTCCCGGACGTATCGGACAGTCACCGTCGATTCGTGCCGTTCTGCGTACCTGACAAGCCGTCTGTATGCTTCTGCGTTCAGGCGTTTGTCCACTTCCGACAGGAAGGTATTCGCGTTCGGGTGGATCGGCGCAAAGGTGATCCTGTCCGCAGTCGCACGCGGCCAGAACCGCTTTATCGGGCAAAGGCTCCAGCCGACCTCAACGACTTCACACGGATAACCGATCTTCTGCATCAGGTAGACCCCGGCGGGCGCGCTGACGAACATTGCCCGGCAGTCCCGCCGTGGTTCCACGCATCCGTCATACTGCACCATAGGGCGCGCCGCGTGCGGATACAGGAACCACGGCTTGCCGTTCAGTTCATCGAACATGGACTTGCGGCTCGGCCAGTCACCGTCGAAAAGGCCGAAAGATACATACTGCGAAAACCGATATTGGCTTTCATGCCATCCCCGGGACAGGAGCGCGCGTTTGAAGGCGTTCTCCTTGTTCTGGTGATGGGTCATGCGGTAGATCTTCAGGCCTTTCAACGTCATGCTCCCGATTAGTAGGACAGGTCAGAAGTGGCCAGCACCGCGAACGGATAGCGGACAGTCTTGTCCGGCTGGACCATATTAGCCGGGTTCGGCAGGGCAAAGCCGATGCGCATGGTGACCATCAAAGCGGTCATGCGCTGCTGCATCAGGTTCGTTACGACGAGTTTCGTGGTCGGGTCAGAGATGACGCCCTGGTTGAAAATAGACCATTCCATATCACGGCGGACGGAGTAGACAAGCTGGCTCCAGTCGCCCGCAATGTCAAGGACTTCCGCCGGGAGTGAACCGTTGCGCGGGAAGTACATCGGAGCGCCATCCAGCATATACTGTGCCCCGGCCTGCATGGAAGGCATGAAGATCGGCTGGCCGACTTCGTCGCGGACACCGCGCAGTTTGGCGCGCATGGAGATGTTCGCGGCATGGCCGTTGACGAAGAAACCGTCATTTTCGACTTTGGCAATGACGCCGGAGTCGCCCATCAGCAGGTCGTAATAGTCCGGGGAAGAACCAGGAACGATCACGAAGTGGTTGCGGTCGACCGCGTCTTCCACGATGGCTTTCGGCCAAGCGGCAGGCTTGTTGGTACCGAGCAGGACGGCCTTGTCGATGACCGCGCCGATAGCCGAAGCCAAAGCAGGCATGACTTCCTGCCAGATCGGAACGTTCATATCGTCCATGACGTTGTTCGGCACCGGGACGATAGCGTTGATCTCTTCAGCGGTCAGGGTGACACCCTTCCACTCTTCCTTCGTGACGTCACGGAAACCCGTGTCGCCGTTGGTGAAGTACGCCATCGGAAGCGCGTCTTCCGCGGTCAGAGCCAGTTCGTGACGTTCCATGTCACGCAGTCGGCGGGCATTTGCCAGAACCACGGATTCAGCCGCGGCGCTCTTAAAGATTTCGGGATAATATTCAATCGGGATCAAATTCCCGACTTTGTTGCGGGCAATGTAATCGGTGTTTGCCATAATAGCCTCCTAAAGGATCCCGATACTCCGGCGCATAAGCTCATCCATCGGGTGCATCTTTCCGCCAGCGTTCGGGTTTGTGTTGGTTCCGCTTCCCGCGTTTCCTGCAGCCTTCACAGGCTTCTGGAAAAACTCGGGCGCGGTTTCTTTGATCGCGGCCCAGTCCGGTGTGCCGTCGCGCTTCCAGAGATCCGCGTCGGCTTTTGCGAGCTTATAGGCGGCTTTTGCGTTGGTGCATCCCGCACCTGCCGCGCCGTCCACGAAATTCGCGTGCCGTTCGCTTTCCCGGAGCTTATCCTGCAGGGCGGTGATCTGCTGTTCCAGCGCACTGCCCTTTTCGGCGGCATCCTTCAGCTCGTTAAGCTGATTGGACAGGGTCTTAACGTTTTCCCGTTCCGACTTCAGGGCAGAACGCAATCCCTGCGTCTGCTCCTCGAACCGGGTCTTGACTTCGTCTGACTGACCCTCAAGCCACGCCTCAAACGTCCCGTTGTTGGCTTCGGGCATCCCGCCCGTGGTTGTTTCGTCTGCCATTAGTTTCCCCTTTTTTGATTTGTCTGTGTGGGCAAAAGAAAACCGATCAAGAGTCGTTCTCTGATCGGCTGGAGGAAAAATGTCAAAAAAAAAGGCCGTCGAGAACGAATCTCGATCGGCCTTCTTAAGCTCTTGATCGGTTGTGTGACGGAGCGCTTACTCTCGTCAATAAAAATTATACCATGAAATTTTTACGAATACCATTGATTTTCGATCATGTCCGGGTGCAGGCGCTTCATGACCGGGCCGTTCACCGCGAACTCAAACTGATCCACGTCCTGCAGTGTGTAACCGTATGACTGATGGTTGTAGACGTTCAGGAAGTTTTCGATCTCCTTTGCGTCCCAACCGCGGTTTTCACAGATGCGGATGATGTCCCGCTGATAATATTTGCGCTCTTCAGGGTTTGTCATGAGTAAACCTCGCTATCTGTTTCCGGTAAGTTCTTCTTCGATGTGCGTTTCGCAGTAAAATACATAGGCTTGATATAGCGCAGGTGAAACCTTCGCCCAATCGCCTTTTTCAAATGCTTTTTCGATGTCATCGTATCCCATTTGTTTTGCGATTTCTTTTTCAAGCCGTTCACGTTCGCTCATTTATTTTTCCCTGTTCTTTACTGCGTAATCCACATTTTCAGTCAAAGGACGATTATCAACACGCATAAGCCAATTCGTGAACCTCGTAGAGGTCAAATTGGTTTTAAGCCAGTCAATATCGTATTTCTTCCCGTTTTGCGGGTCCTCAATAACAATATTACCATCAACTTCCCGAATTGTCACGAAATGACCGCCACCATTTTTCCATTTTATGCGTAATATTGCCCGTGCATCTTCGCCCCACTCAGTAAAAGCCGCTTTCAGGTCTTTTTTTAATGTGCTTTTTGATTCAAACAACTTGAACCCGAACGGATCGTTTTTATACTCTTTTGCGTTTACATCAAAGCAGGTATCAACTCTTGAATCGACAGGATCGTTCTTATTTACGGCCTGTGCCACGACGTCATAACCGCGCCATTGCATTTCATCAGCGATCACACAACGCTGACAGTTTTCTTTATAAACCATCTCACCCGTTTTATATCCGGGATTGACATATTTATAAACCTGATCCCCAAATTCCGGCGGTCCTTCATAAGCGAATTTTTTGAGAAATTCCGGCTCGTTTTTCGGCCTTCCGTCATTAGCAGAATCGAGAGATGTCTGCTGTCCGCTTAACAGCATCCGATTCCCGCCTGTTAAATTATACCGCTCACGCAGTTCACGCTCAGAGATGACGGTCGGCGAACCGCCCCAGACGTCATTCGGTTTCATCATGACCATTTTATGCGGGTCAATGCCGTCCTTCTTCCACATCTCGTAACGACCCGGCCCCATAATGGCGCGCTGGGTTTCTTCGTCCTGCTGTTCAAACCAAACGTCACCGTGTTCCCATTGCGGATAGATCCCGCCGACGGTGACCGCAATCGTCGCGCATCTGCCGTTCGGGTGATCGTCAAGGACACCACCCGGGACTTCATCCCCGTCCATCATCAAACAGGCAAGGCAGGTGTTCGCCTGTTTCGCACATAACCGCAGGACCTTCGTCACGACGCCCGACTTTTTGTACTGGTCGGCGTTGGCGATCCTATAGGCGCGGTTGATCTCTGTCCGGGCAATGCGGACAGAGCGGTTATATTCCATCCCCATAGCGTCGCGCATATCCTTTGCGGTGGCAAAAGCGCCCTTGCCCAGCGCCACGCCTTCCACGAGCGCGTCCGTGATCTTGACGCCGAGGTCGCCATAGTCCCTTTGGAGCAGTTGCCCCAGCGGAGCGCCGTTCCCGGCAAAGCCCGCGGTGATCTGCGCGGCGTCCTTCCCCACGCGGTTCCACATCGGATCGGACGGGCGCGTGTCCATGATGACCGCTTCCGCCGCGTCCAGACCGAGCGTGAAGGATTCGATCTGGTGCTTCGTGATGATGCGGACGGCCTGCGCGTCGTATTCGGGCAGTTCCTTTGCAATCTCCGCCATCATCTGCTGATAACGTTCCATGTTGTAGATCAGTTGGCGCGGTACCGCTTCACCGCGTGCCTGACGGTCAAGGATGTCCTGAACGAGCAGACGGTACTGATCCATCAGCTTATTTTCCATCCGCACCCATTGCCGGGACATTTCCCGGAGTGCGGCGTCTTCCTGACGGATCAACTGATCCCGGAACTCCCGCGCCTTCCTGACGGCTTCGGATTCTCGTGCCATCAGATCGCGTTCTCCTTCGCGGATTCGTCCCGCGCCTGATTGAGATAAAGCGTGTAAAGGTCGTTTTCTTCCTGCTTTTCTTCCGCCCGCTCTGCTTCGACGATCTCAATTTCGGCGGGCGTGTAACCGGACAGGCGGAGCGCCGACTTCAGCGGAAGGCCCGCATTGCGATAGTTCATGATGACCTGCGTTTCGGTCAAAGGCTGGTCGGCTTCGGCTTTGCCCCATTGTGGCTGGATGTCCGCCTTGCGGATGTAATAGCCGTTTGTCAGTAAAACAAACTGGCCGACTTCCTGCCAGACGTCCCCGTAAAGCTCCCGTTTCTGGTTGACCTTCTTGACGAGCGGCGCTTCCATCGTGATCAGTGCTTCCCCGCTGATCTGGGTGCTTTGATGCTCGAAATAGTGCCGCGGTGTCCGGGTGATGGATGAAATGGACTGCGCCAGCGCTTCGATCTGCCCGGAGTAGTTGTGCAGGTCAGCCGCCTGCAATGTCCCGACCTGCGTTCCCTGCTGGCCTTCCAACCCGGCGGGCAGGTCCCAGATCTGATTCGGCGCGTTCTTCAACGGCTGGATGTCTGCGGAGCTGATAACGTACCGCGCAGGAAACGCGCTGAACTCCGCCGTGACCATCATGTCGCAGAACAGCTTGTTTATCGCGTCTTGTATCTCCGTGACGTTCTTCAGGTCGCTTTCATGGCTCCGCAGGCTGTTTCTGAAGTGGAAGACCGGGATCATCCCGAACGGGTTCGGCGTGATGCCGTCAGGCTCCAAAACAAAGCCGTTCCCGGACTCTTCCGCCCGCATGTCTGCCATCTGCTTACCCGGCGCAATGTAGCGCTCCAGCCTGTCGGGATAGTACAAAAGCATATGACAGCCTTCGTCGCTGTCCCACCATTTCGCCGCGTAGGTCTTGACCTTCGGGCGGTCTTCGTCGTAGAAGCACGCCGCCCGGCGCGGGTCGTTGAAGTAGAACTCTATCGGCTGGCCTTCTTCCTTCCAGCCAATCAGGAAGCTCTCCCCGCAGACGAGCGCGGACTCATGCACCTCGTTGGACTCCAGTGCAAGGCCTGTTTCCGCCCACGCGTCCGACAGGATGGCGTTCATGCCTTCATCGGCGACGTTCCATCCGTAAAGCTCCATCCGATCCAGCACGCTGTTGATGACGACCGCGCACCAGTTCTGCCGGAACTTCGGGCGGATCTGCTGGAACGCGTCCTTCAGCCGTTCCGTACTGTACCGGAGCGGCTGGTTTCCGTCGTAATAGTCATAATAAGCGCAGTATTTGAGATACACATCTTTGAAATGGTCAAATGCCCGTGATAAGTCGCTCATATCTAACCCCCATAACTCCGCGCCTGCTTGCGCGTTCCTTCCCGTATCAAATCATCATGCGCCCCGCTTGCCGCGTCCATCATGTCGTCATGTTCCGCAGGCTGGCTGTGCATGTGGTTCAACCATTCATCGTTCCACGCGCCCTTCAGGACGCTGACAAAGCCATGCTCGGCCTGTGACGCCAGCGGCTTCGCCCGGACGATCTTGTTTCCGACGGAGCGGATGCCGTGCGCGTCCGCAAACGGCACAAGGCCCGCAAGGTATCGCGCTTCGCGGGTGCTTGCCGACCCCGGCTCGATCTCCCAGCGGACCATCAGGCCGATGCCCAGCTTGCGGAAGAAGTCCCACCAATAGCGCGACCGTTCCGCGAACTCCGCATAAACGTCCGTCGGCTTCAGGCGCTTCTGCCCGGCTTCGAGGACGATCTGCTCCCCGTTCCTGTCCCGGATCATGACGCACCACGCCGTGAAGTCCGGGTCCTGACTTTTCAAGGACTGCTCCGTCGCGGCAAAGTCCCAGCGGATGACCGCAGACCATGCGCGGTTTTTATCCCAGTCGGTGATGATCGGGAACCACGCCCTGTTGAACAGCTTCCCGGCTTCCGGTTTGATCTTCCAGTTTCCACCCCGCTGCGCGTCACCGAGCAGGCGTTCGCGATCCACAAGGGACATTGCCTGAAGATTCGCAATGTAACCGGGATCATTCTGTAAAAGAATTTTGTTATCATAGACCGTGGACGGGATGAATGTCACCGACTTCGGTTTTACATCCGGGAACTGCTTTTTCAGTTCTTCCTTCGTATCTGCCCAATGAACAAAATCGTTTTCAACGACCATCCAGCGGAGTTTACCTGCCCGACTTAAGTCCGCGTAGCCGTCCTCCGCAATCCACCACGAAAGGAAGTCTGCCAGCCAGCCGGGTTCAGGGTTGCACGTCGCCCGGATGTAAGGACGGACGCCGCAAAGCGAACGGTTCCGGGACAGCATATAGAAAAACTGGTGGCGGGTGAACGTTTCAAGCTGGTCAAAGTGAATTGCCGCAATCTGCGACCCGCGCCAATCGTTCACACTTACTTCGTACTGAAGACCCGCAAATGTGACCCTTGACCCAGCCGGAAATGTCCAACTGTGGCGTGACAGGTTCGGAACCCCGCCGTATTCGGGATAAATCTTCATGGATTCATCCCACATTCCGCCTTCGGCTGTGATTTCCGGTAATGTCCGGCGAAATTCCACACACCCAAAACCCGGAACTTCAATGTGTTTCAGCGGATCGGAAAGAAGGCTCCATGTTTTGCCGCCACCCGCGCCACCGCCATAAATGCAGATATTCGCCCGTGACGAAAGAAATAAAACCTGTTTTGGCTGTGGCCAGACATCAACAATCGTCGTCATCGGGTTCTTCCATGCCGTCATCCGGGAGATGTAAGTGATGAATAATTTTTCCTTCTTCCCGGATGTTCATATCAGCAGAAATCTTGTCCTTCGGTTTTTCACCCAAGCCGTCGCGGATAATCTCGTACGCGTGAAGGTTTCCATGCTTTGCCATGATGAAGATCTTCTCGTTCAACTCTGCGATTCGTTCTGGTGTCATCCGTTCTTTCAGGTCTTCGTTCAGAGATTTATAGATGGTCTTAACCTGAACGGACTTTTCACCTGCTTTCCGCGCTGTTTCAGCGTTAAAACGCTTTCCGCGCTTTAAATTCGCCCTGCTGTTTGGATGTTCACCCCGTGGCATTGACATTGCTCCAGTTCAAACCGCATGAATGAATAATTTCCCAGAATTCCTCAACATCATGCGGTCTGATAAAATAATTCAGCCCTTTATCGGTATATTCAACGCCGACATGATGCAGTTCATGCCGGATGAGAGTTTCAATCTGATATTCGCTGAAATCCTCAACATTTGGTTCGTAAACGACAATGAAGAAATCATAATCACAGCACCATCTGTATTTTTCGTCTACTTTGAAACATTCAGCAAAAACAGTCTTTTTGTTTTTCACCTTTTCTTCATAGCAGGAAAGATAAGCAATTCGCGGCTCCGTATCCATCAGGTCGCAAAATTCCGGGAGCGTTCGGATCAGTCTGTTTGCAATATCTCTGTATTTCCTGCAGTGTTGCATCTTCTCACTCCTGATTTGCCAAAATCTGCGTGCCGAAGGCGTCATGCTCAGCTCTGCCGCGCTCAGCCCCAATGTATCGGAACGGCAGGCCGTCCCGATACTTCACGTCCGCGAAGCAGTAGACTTCCGTCCCCTGATAGATCAGGTATGACCGCTCCACATTCTCCCAGTCCCGGACCCAAGCCGCGTCGCAGACGATCCGGCATTTACCCTCCCGGACAGATGGTTTTTCCGGCTTGCTGTCCGGTTCGTGCGTGATGCTGTCGTCCACGCTGTGCAGGTAGCGCATCGGGTTTACGGCCTGTCCGCTGGCGTCGCGCATCTCAAAGTGCAGGTGCGGACCTGTCGAATTGCCAGTACTGCCCGAATAGCCGATGACCTGCCCGCGCTGGACAGCTTGCCCGACGGTGACCGGGATGTTATTCAAAAGGTGTTCGTAGATCGTGACCATGCCGTCGGGGTGCTGAAGGAAGACACAATAACCGTAACCGCCCGGCTTCCATCCGGCGAAAAAGACGTTCCCGGCTTCGGATGCGAGGATGGGCGTCCCGGCAGGACACAAAAAGTCGATGCCCGTATGGTTTGCTGACCATTCGGTTTTGCCGAAACCCTGACTGATCCCGTAGCTTCCTTCAAAAGGCTGTCTGTATGTCATATTTGCCACCCTGTGCGCGTTCTGGCGCGTCTTTCTGCTTTACCCCTATAACTTTACGTCTGACTGCAAAAGGCGCTGCTTTCGTGCGTTCTGGCGCGTTCTGCGCTGTTGCTAAAAGCGCGGCGGTGCGGGCGAAAGGATGAGTCCCGCTTTGAGCGTCATCGTCTTATCCCATGTCCCCCTACTGCGGGACCGCCGCATAATCGTCCGAGATGGATTTGCACCACCTTGCGGGTCAGGAGTGATCGCGTCAAAAAGAGAAACCCGCTCAGCCACTTGCCCGGACGTCGTTGTTATCTGCGGACCGCCAGATCCTCAAACCACTGATCCACGTCCGCCTTATAGCTTTTGATGTTTTCAAGACACTCTTCCAACCCGCCGTTATGGTGCCCCGTCTGCATCTGATAGACCACTTCATATTGACATTCGGTCAGGGTCTTCAGTCCGCGCATGATCATCCGCGTTTCCTTCAGGCGGTCTTCTTCGGCCTTCCGCTGTTTGCGTTCCTTTTCGGCTTCCTCGCGCTCGATCTTCCGGTCGCGCTGATCCAATGACCGCTCAAAGAACAGCTTTGCCAGATAGAGCAGGATGCCGCCGACCGCCCCGATGCCTGAGATAATCCAACCCCACGGGATGCTGATAATCGCCTGTGCGGTTTCGGCTGTCATTCGATGACCTCCGTCGATGATTTGCGCTTCATGCCGTCCATGAGAAGCTCCTTCAGGTCGTCTTCCGTCCCGTCAAACTTCACGGGCTCGACTTCCGCACCGATGGGATGCGGTGCGCCGACCTGAACCGTTCCGCCTGACGCCTGTTCGTCATGGTGGAGCCACTTGTAGACCTCCGCTTCGATGGCATCCTCGATGACGGTCAGGTCGAGCTTCAGGCCGTGTTCCGCAAGGATGTTTTGGATGGTCTGAATGGCGTACTGCTTTTTCTCCTTGCCGTGACCGTCCCCGAAAAGCTGTTCGGCGGCCAGCACCGCAAGCTCGGCGGCGTACTCCAGTACGGGCGTCCATTCCGGCTGTTCTGACTTGATGCGGTGATAAAGCTCGACCGCCCATTTGATGATCATTGCCACGAAAAGCGGGATCAGCACCCGTAAAATCTGCGTCATAATTTCCCCGATTACAGTTGTCCAGTCAATTTCCATGTTCCCTCCTTGCCAAAATAAAAAAGGCGCGTCAGCATTTCTGCCGAAGCGCCTTTCTCAGGGTCTTACTTCTTTGCATTTATTTTACCATGATTTTCGGGATCGTAGCGTTTCGGATAAACCTCCTCGGTGCGGTTGACGTGCGTGATCTCGCCCTTCTTGACGAAAAGGCGGATCTCCCCGGTCTGCATCGTCTGTAGGACGTCAAAAACCGTTTCAAAGGCTTCCTTCAGCGTCATCCTTCCACTTCTCCTCGATTGCCCGTTCCACAAGGTCGCGCTGGCTTTTGATAATGTGCAGGACTGATTCGCGCATTTTCCGCCTGCAGTTTTCTTCCCCGACAAAAGGACAGTCACCGCACACGTCCCGGTTATCTGTGCAATGCTCGAACGCATTGGCGAGTTTGTCGTAGGCGTCAAGGATCAGCAGGTCGAGCTTTTTCATGCTGTCCTTCAGCTCCCGGGCAAAGTCCTCCGAACATTCGACCTTACAGGAAAACTCCGGCGGTTCGTGATATTCCGGGATGATCCGCTCCTGCGCTTCGCCCGGCATTTCACCGCAAATTACGGGGATCTTGTTCAGGCGCTCAACTTTGTGCAGTTTGCCGTCATGGTCAAAATATCCGAGCATCAGTTTGTCGTTATAATTTTTCATCTCCAGATCTCCCACAGAAATATCAGAAACATCGACCCGAGCAGGATAAACACCCCGATAATGAGTGCTTCGATCATTTCCGCTCCTGCCACATCTTCAGCGCCAGCACGAACAGGAACGACGCAAAAAAGCCGAAAAAGCCGATGCCGAAAATGTATAGCACCGCAATGAAAATGTCCCGTAAAATTCCGATCATTCCCCCTCCAGATAATGCCAGATAACGTCGCAGGCTTCTTCCGCGCCGTGTGCCACCACGCAGACATAACCCTGTTGCGTCAGCGCTTCCATCCATGCCTTCTGGTCTTCGGACACCCGTCCGCCCTTCTGCCGTTTCATCTCGATGTAAAGGCCGTGCGCCGTGCCACGGGCGACGGGCAGGAACAGGTCAGGGACGCCCGGCTTGACGCCCTGCTTCTTCAGTTTCGCCGCGACTGCCGGATGACGGTCGGCTCCGTTCGGGCAATGGTACAACAGCGCCAGCTCCGGCGCCTGCTTCTCCATCAGCATGGCCCACTCCATGACGGCGGCCTGCTCCTGCTCCTCCGTCGGCTGCCATGCGATCCCGGCTTCCCCCACCTTCCGGCGCTTTGCGATAATGCTCATCTTGATCGGCCCTCCTTCCGTCATCGTTGCGCTCTCATGTTCCATACTTTGACTGCATCCGTCTTGTCTGTGCATAAGGCAATTTTTGCGTGGCAGTCTTCACAAGCGCAGTAAGCGCCAATTGGTTCATGCGGGTCGAGGAAATATTCCTCTTTTACGGAGATGTTCTGACTTCCGCAAAACGGGCACGGCATAAATTCCGCTTTGATAACTGCTCGTTTTACTACTTCAAAGGGAAAACTCTTTACCTCTGTTTTCATTCTCGTTCCTTCCTGTAGGCTTGCAGTTCCTCAAGCCATTCGACTAACTGGGCAAAATGCTCTGCCACTTCTTTTCCGTGTGATGACGGATATTTCTCCCAGATACGCATCTGACTTTCTTCAAGACGCTTGTAATACTCGATGCCTTCGTCAAGTGTCATTCCCGCTCCTTTCGGTATGCTTGCCATCCGTTTTCCACATCGCCGTATTTATCATCTCGACCGATACCTGTCAGCCCTTGAAAACCATCAAGAATAATGTCTTCCGTACCGTCTTTATTCTTTTGCACTTCTCTCACAATGTACCATGCGGACGGATAATATCCTTCCACCCACACGGGCTTTCCTTCCATCAGCCGGAGTTCTTGCCATGTTAACGATTCATTCTCCGCTTCGCATTTGTCCCGCAGTCTATCAAGTTCGATATG
>JAEEGL016933666.1_pt1 | contig 15522 bp, 16 predicted proteins | sample 9134231 | NCBI WGS metagenome assembly JAEEGL01 (sample SAMN16246548, study PRJNA631951) | gut metagenome | biome: gut microbiome; feature: rumen; material: fiber-attached | host: Bos | place: Iran: Karaj | collected 2018-10
AAAAATCATATATAATATATATGTATTGGATTCGTAGCTCAGTTGGTTAGAGCGCTGCCCTGTCACGGCAGAGGTCGCGAGTTCGAGTCTCGTCGGATCCGCCATTTTTTATTGCTATTTTTTTATCTCTGTGTTATAATACTCTCCAATATGGCTATAAAAGTTACAAGAAAAGACCAAGGTGAAGCGAACGAAAACATTATTCGTCGTTTTAATCGTAAAGTTCTTCAGAGCGGCATGATGCCTCTAAAGAAGTCGCAGATGCGTTTTAGCAAACCTATTTCTAAGCGTGAGCGTCGTTTAAAGGCTATTATCCGTGAAGCTCGCAAGGCCGAAAAGACCGAACGAATCAAACTAGGACTTAAATAAAATATCCCCCTCAGGGGATATTTTTTATGCTACAATTAAAAAAAGGAGACATATGATTATATTGTTTGGTTTAGCGGGTTCCGGAAAGGGAACTCAGGGCAAAGCCCTTTCAGAGATTTTTGGTTGGCGTTGGCTTTCAGTTGGTGAAGCGATTCGCGAAACTGGTGGCTACGAAGAAATCATTAATAGAGGTGACTTAATTCCTGATGAAGAAGTTATCAAAATCATGAATAAACAAATTGAGAAGGCCGAGGCTGAAGGCTTTGATTTGATTCTAGATGGCTACCCACGCGATAAAAAACAAGCTGAATATATCGCTGAAAACATGGCTGAGAAAATTGATGGTGCTATTATTTTGGACGTTCCGAAGGAAGAATTAATTGAACGTTTGACCCTCCGCGGCCGTGACGATGACAAAGATCGTGAAAGCATTGAACGTCGTTTTGAAATCTTTGAACAAAATATTTATTCAATTTTACCTCTGTTAGAAGCCAAAAATATTCCAGTTGAGCATGTAGACGGAGTTGGTACAGTTGAAGAAGTTACGGATAGGCTAGTGGAAGTAGTTAAAAGAATTAATCCAGACGCAACTGAGCAACTAAGTGATGTTAATGGTGAGGAAATCGAAAAAAGTTATGGTGAATAATGAAAAAATTATTGCCATGCGCGAAGGTGGTAAAATCCTTGGCAACCTCTTAAGAGATTTAAAAAATTACGTCAAACCCGGCATGACTGGAAAAGAGATTGATGCCTGGGTGAGAAGCGAGATTGTTAAACGCGGTGCCGGAGTCGCCTACGATATGTTGGATGATGATTTCCCAGGCGCAATTTGTATTTCGGTTAATGATGAATTAGTACACGGTGCCCCAAAAGATGAACCCCTAGAAGAGGGCGATAAAGTCTCCTTTGACTTAGATATATATTATAAGGGCTATTTCACTGATTCTGCTTTTACTATGCTCGTGGGAGACAAAGGCTCACCGGCAGTTAAGAAAATGATCAGCGTAACCGAATCTTCAATGTGCGAGGGGATTGAACAAGTTCGGCCTGGTGCTCACATTGGCGATATTGGCTCTGCCGTAGAAAAAGTTCTCCGAAAAGGTCATCTTGGTGTAATTGAAAATTATGTTGGTCATGGCATCGGTAAAACTATGCACGAAGCTCCTGAAGTTCCAAATTACGGTAAAAAGGGACACGGCTATGAGCTAAAAGAGGGCGATACGATTTGTATCGAACCGATGTCTTGTCTCGGTAAACCGGCGAATTACGTTGATAAAGATGATAATTGGACAGTTAAAATGAAAGACGGTTCGATAGGTTGCCACTGCGAACATACTATCCTTGTCACCAAAGATGGCTACGAAGTTTTGACTCTAGCTGATTAATTATGCTATAATGAGCTTATGGATAACGATAAGCATTTCGTGACTGGCTTAGATGTTGGAACGGAAAACGTTCGTGCCGTCATTGCCAGTGTCAATAAAGATGGTAAACTTGCCGTAGTTGGTTATAATGAAGGTAAATCCGCTGGCATGCGTAAAGGTATTCCAGCCAACCTTGCGGGCCCTGCTGGTGCTATCGATAAAATGCTTGGTGATGCCGAAAGAATGGGCGGTTATGATGTCCGTTCTGCCTATGTTTCCATTAATGGTTCTACGGTTATCTCGACACACACCGAAGGCATGATTGCTGTCGGTGCCATTGAACACGAAATTGATGGAGAAGATTTAGATCGAGTTGAAGATGTAGCTGTTACTGGTCGTATTCCGGCCAATCGTGAAATTCTTGAAGTTGTTCCTCTAGAATATGCTCTCGATGGCCAGGGCGGGATTAAGGATCCTTTAGGTATGTCAGGTGCTCGTCTTGAAATGCACGCCTGCGTCGTTTCTGCACTTGCTCCTAATTGTGAAAATTTGAAGAAAGCTACTGCCACGGCTGATGTAAGAGCCGAAAGGCTAATTCCTAGTGTTATTGCTGCTGCAAAAGCCGTACTATCTGAACGTCAGAAGGAAAATGGTGTAGCCGTTGTAGACCTTGGTGGCGCTACAACTTCGGTAGCCGTTTATGAAGAAGGCGATTTACAATACGTTGGCGTGGTTCCTGCTGGTGCCAACAACATTACTAACGATCTTGCTATTGTTTTGGCTATCCCTCCCGATTTAGCTGAAGAAATCAAAGTTCGCTTTGTGACTGGTGATTTTGATAACGAAAAAAGCCCAGTCATCAAAGTAGGGAAGGACAACCGTGCTTTTGACCGCAAAGAAGTCGAAACGGTAGTTAAAGCTCGTCTTGAAGAAATTTTCGGTGAAGTCCGCAAAAAACTCAAGGCCGCTAAATATGACCAGCGCTTACCAGAGGGCATTGTTTTGGTCGGCGGTGGTGCAAAAATGCGCGACATTGAATTATTTGCTAAAAAAGCTCTTGAGGCTTCGGTCAAGATTGGTCTCCCCCAGAGCCTTGATGGTGTCGCTGAAGCCATTCAGAAACCCGAATTTGCCACGGCTATAGGTTTAGCCATGATAGCGGCCGAAGAAAACCAATATCCATTACCGGAAAACAAGAAAATATCAAAAAAATCGAAATCTGACCCCAAACTAGGATTCCTTAAAAAAATCTTTAGTAAATTTTAATAAACTCTTGATTTAGAGAAGAAATAGGTATATACTAGAACCATATTAAAGCGAGGAAAATATCATGCCAGAAGTTAAACCTACAGAGGTGGAAAGTAGAGCTAGTATTAAAGTTGTGGGAGTAGGGGGTGCTGGAGGCTCCGCTGTTGAGCGCATGAAAGAAGTGGGTCTTTCTGGAGTTGAGTTTGTTGCTATTAACACTGATGCGCAGGCGCTGCATCATTCTCCGGCCGATGTCAAAGTCCATATCGGTAAAGGTCTTGGCGCCGGTGGTGATCCTGAAAAGGGTCGTGAAGCCGCCGAAGAGGGCAGAGAAGCCATTGATAAAGCCTTAGACGGCGCAGACATGGTCTTTATTACTTTAGGTGCTGGTGGTGGTACTGGTTCTGGTGCTGGTCCGATTGTTGCTGAAGAAGCTCGTAAAAAAGATATTTTGACCGTTGGTGTAGCGACTAAACCATTTACCTTCGAAGGAGCTCGTCGTCGAGCGAACGCCGAAGTAGCGATCGATAAATTAGCCCGTCAAGTTGACGCTCTTATCACTATTCCTAATGACAGACTATTACAGACGATTGACCCGCGCACTCCGCTTCTTGAAACCTTTAAAATCGCTGATGATGTTTTGAGACAAGGTGTCCAGGGTATTTCTGAATTAATCACTGAACATTCTTTGATTAATCTTGACTTTGCTGATGTCAAAGCAATCATGAAAAATGCCGGCTCAGCTCTCATGGGCATTGGCCGTGCTTCTGGTGAGAACCGCGCTGTGATTGCCGCTGGCCAAGCCGTTGAATCCCCGCTAATTGAAGTAAAAATTGAAGGTGCACGCGGCGTATTATTCAGCGTCGCTGGTGGCTACGATATGTCTATGAGCGAAGTCCAAGAAGCAGCTGAAGTTATTACTGGTGCTGTTTCTCCGGATGCAAACATCATTTTCGGAGCCTCGATTCGCCCAGAACTAGAAGATGAAATCGTCGTAACCGTTGTTGCTACTGGATTTGATTCTGATTATCACAATAACGAAGAAACGACTTCAGCCGCTCCTGAAACCGATTTTGAAAATGAGAAACCGACTGCTGAAGCGAAAGATTTTGCACTTGAGAATAAATCTAATATGTGGGATTCTATCAAATCCGAACCCGAACCTGAACCAGCAACAGATGATGACGAAATGGATGTCCCACCTTCCCTAAGAGAAAGATTTAAAAATCGTAAGAAAAAAGACTAATTAAAAAAAGGAGACGCGGATGGAACGACAGCTCAGAATTGGGGATAGCAAAGTTCTGGAAAGTCGCGAAACTGTCGACGGCACCATGATTCGTCGTCGTCGTGAGTCTTCTGATGGCCATCGTTTTACAACTTATGAACGGATTGAAATGCCGCCTCTGACTGTTATTAAACGTAGTGGAAACAAAGAAATTTTTGATCGAGATAAACTTTTATTAGCAGTTCGCCGGAGTGTTGGGAAATTCTTTAATTCCGAACTTGAAGTTGAAGATGTCGTCAATAAAGCCTCCGAAATTCTTTATTCATACAATACTGATGAAGTTACTTCTAAACAAATTGGTGAAGCTGTTCTTGATGTTCTGGCTGAAGTCAACGAGGTCGCGTATGTTCGCTTTGCCTCAGTCTTTCGTGAATTCAAAACCCTTGAAGATTTCGAGCTCATTCTAAAGGAACAAAAAAGAAAAAAAGCATGAAAGTAGTGTGCATTTATCGGAATAATCAAGATTATTCACGTGCTGTTAGCGAGTGGCTTGAAAGTTTTCGTCGCGAAACTGGTCGTGAAATTGAAACTATGGACCCTGACTCCAATACGCATTTTTGTGAGGCCTATGATATAGTTGAATATCCTACCATTATTGCCCTTGGTGAACGAGGGAACATCCATGCTATTTGGAGCGGAAAAAATCTCCCCTTAATTAATGAAGTTCTATATTACATGATATAATAAGCATATGGATTTCGTGAAAGATCTTTTAGATAATGTCTGGATACAGAGGATTTTTTGGTCATGCGTTGTCATTATTTTTAGTTTACTTATTTATCACGTTGTCGCCAAAGTCCTGAACAACAGGGAAAAAAGAGCCTCTAAGGTTATGAATAATAAAAAGAACAAAACTGTTATTAGAATGTTGAAAAGCGTAGTTGCCAGTGCTCTTAGTATTATTACGGTACTGATGGTGCTTCAAATTTACGGTATCAATGTTAGTTCAATGCTAGCTGGCGTCGGTATTGCCAGTATTGTTATCGGTTTTGCCTTACAAGACTCTCTAAAAGACATTATTCGTGGTTTTGTGATTGTTTCGGACGATTACTACGAGATTGGTGATGTTATTAAATATAATGACAATGTCGGCCCGGTTACTTCTATCAGTCTACTTACTACCAAAATCCAAGATATTAATACTATGAACATTGTTTCGATTGCTAATCGTAATATCGATAAAGTTGAGATTGACCCGGGCTATGTTTATATTCCAATTCCTTTGCCACATGATGTTAAAGTTGCTAAAGCTGATGAAATTATGCATGAAATCGTTAAGAAGCTTCGCCGCCATACCGGTATTACCAGTGCCGATTACCAGGGAATTAATCAAATCGAAAATTCTTCTATCGATTATCAATTTGTTATTACCTGTGACCCATCCAATAAACTCCAGATTCGTCGTGATGCACTTCATATTATTGTTGAAACTCTCGAAGAAAATATAATTGAAATTCCTCACACCCAACTCGACGTTCACAGCAAAAAATGATATAATCATCGCTATGAAATATAGAGCAGGAGAACGGCGAAAAGCTGTTGAATACGAAAAAGCCATCAGCGAATGGTGGAAGAAAAATAAAACTTTTGAACAATCGGTCGAAAATCGCCCGATTGGTAAATCCTATGTTTTTTATGATGGCCCTCCGTTTATTACTGGAAATCCGCATCATGGCACTCTTCTTAGCTCTATCGTAAAAGACGCCGTGCCGCGTTTTTGGACCATGAATGGTTACCGAGTTGAACGTCGTTGGGGTTGGGACTGTCACGGCCTCCCGGCCGAGAATTTCGTTGAAAAACAACTTGGAATTACCGATCGTCGTGAAATTGGGACTAAATGGTCATTAGAAGACTATATTATTAAGGCCCGTGAATCAATGGTCGCGAATTCCGAAACCTGGCGGGGAACTATTGACCGCGTTGGCCGCTGGGTCGACTTTGATAATGCCTATCGAACGATGAATAAAGACTTTATGGAGTCAGTTTGGTGGGCCTTTAAGGAGCTCTACAATGCCGGAAAAATCTACGAAGGCCGAAAAGTCTTAATGTATGATACAAAATTTGCTACTCCGGTTTCTAAAGCCGAAGTTACGATGGATAACGATGCCTATCAAGTTGTTACTGACCCGTCTGCCTATGTAAAATTTAGATGTGACGACGTCTATCTCTTAGCCTGGACCACGACGCCTTGGACTCTGCCGGCAAACATGTGTCTTGCTGTTAGCTCGGATTTAGATTATGGCGTTTATAATATTGATGGTGAAAAATTAGTTGTTGCCTTAGAGCGTGGCAAAGTTCTCTTTGAAGGTATAAAGCCCGAGAAAGCTTTTAAAGGCTCTAATTTGGTTGGTAAAAGATATGAACCAATTATTGAAGTCGCTGACGGCCTGTTTGACCTTGGGCTTCGCGGTGACAAGGGAACTGTAGCGCGCAAAGATACTTATACAGTGTTAGCCGCCGATTTTGTCTCCGCCGAAGATGGTACCGGCATCGTCCATATCGCTCCTGCCTACGGCGAAGACGACTATGTTCTCTCTGAGGAACATGAAATTGATTTTGTTGATTGTCTTGATGAAAACGGCTATTATCTCCCTGAAATGGCGGAAAAACTGCATGAACTCGGCGTTCGCGATACCGATGAAAATGGTATTCAGGTCTGGGCAGGCAATAAATTTATCGCGAAATGCTTAGAAGAAAAGGGAATCATCTATAAAATTGAATATATAAAGCATGAATATCCTTTTAATCCTCGTTCTAAAGAGCGGATTATTTATCGTGCCTTCCCATCTTGGTTCTTCGATATAGATGGTCAGAAACAGATGATGCTTGAAGAAAATGAAAATATTAACTGGTTCCCGGAACACTTAAAGCATGGTCGCTTTGCGAAAAATATTGAACAGGCTCCGGACTGGAATCTCTCGAGGGATCGCTTCTGGGCGACTGCTATGCCGGTCTGGAAAGGCGACAAGGGTTCGGTCAAAGTTGTCGGCTCATACGCCGAACTAAAGGAACTTTCCGGGAAAGAGCTAGATGATTATCATCGCCCTTGGGTTGACGAAATTGAGTTCGATATTGACGGCGAACACTTCACTCGTATCGAAAAAGTTTTAGACTGCTGGTTTGAATCCGGCTCGATGCCGTTTGCTCAGCTTCACTATCCCTTTGAAAATAAAGAAAAATTTGAACGTAACTACCCGGCGGATTTTATCGTTGAGTATGTCGGTCAAGTTCGTGCTTGGTTCTACTATGTCCACGCTGTTAACACCGCTCTTGCGAGTATCGGTGCTTTTGGCGAAAAAGCCAAGAACGGCGCAAAGAACGCTTATAAAAATGTCATTACTACCGGCACCTTGGCGGGGAACGATGGCCGCAAGATGTCTAAATCCCTTGGGAACTTTACTGATCCGAATGTTTTAATGGACCAATATTCCGCCGACTCTCTTCGTTTCTTACTTCTTTCTAGTCCAGTTCTTTCCGGCGAAGACTTCGCTCTTCTCGATAAAGACGTCTCTGACGTAAACCGAAAGCTTGCAATGGTCTGGAATGTTTATGATTTCTTTACAACCTATGCTGAAGTTGAAAATATTGATAGTGACGACTTAAAACTAAATCTCAAAAATCCTTTAGATGTTTGGATTGTTTCGCGTATTTATCAATTGCGCAATGAGATTACCGAGGGTATGGAGGAATATAATATCCCGAAAGCCCTAGAAGGTGTCTTGCCGTTTATTGACGATATGTCTAACTGGTTTGTCCGCCGTAGCCGCCGTCGCTTTTCTAAAAATGACGATTCTGAAGATAAAAAACAGGCTTTCGCAACCTTATATTATATATTAGTATACCTAAGCCAAATTCTTGCGCCATTTACCCCATTCCTTGCTGAAGAATTGTATCAGAAGATGACCGGGAAGAATGAATCAGTTCATCTCTTAGATTGGCCAGAATCTGGGGCAATTGACACTGAAATCTTAGAAGAAATGGCCCATACTCGTAAGATTATTACTGACGCCCTCGCTCTTCGTATGCAGAAGTCCGACACCGAGGATCAGATTAAGATTCGCCAACCTCTTTCTAAGCTCACCTACGATGGTAAAAAATTAGATGATTTCTATGAACAAATCATTACCGAAGAAGTTAATGTAAAATCAGTTAAAAATGGCAAAGCGTTGAAGCTTGATAAAACCCTCACCAAGGAGCTCTTAGAAGAGGGAACTGCTCGCGAAATCATTCGTGCCGTCCAATCCGCCCGTAAACACGCTAGCCTACGCCAGGATGATCAAATTAAGCTTTCTATTTCAACTAAACTTCCTAAAGGCTATGAAGACCTCATCAAGTCTGAAGTCGGTGCCGCCGAGATTAACGGAACCGAAAACTATGCTTACGACGAAATCGCGAAACTAAATGGCGAAAACGTCACAATCTCATTAGAAAAATTATAACAATTATATTCAATTTTGTCTCTGTTAATTTGACAGAATAGCCATTTTTTAGCATAAACAGTATTGACAAAATCAGAAAAGTGTGCTACACTTAAGACAAGTTAGAAAATAAAATAAAAATTCTAACAAATAAACAAAAATAATAAAACAAAAAGGAAAAACAATGGCAGAAGTATTAAGAATTCCAACCAAAGTGGTCGACTCTGATTGGAAAGACGACATCAATTATGAACTTTACGGTACAAATAAACAAGAAATGGAATATATCGCTCCAGAAAACGTTTCAAAAGAAAGTATAGAAAGGATCAAAGCACGTAAGTTAAACAAGGAGCGAGGCAACAAGCTTTTAAGCCTCTTCACAAAGTCTGAAAAATTCATCGCCTAATTGTTAATACTTCAGCCATTCTAAAGAAAGGGAATTACCAATGTAATATAAGATAAACTAGCCAAATTACATTTAAAAAACCGAACTTATGTTCGGTTTTTTAAAATAAATTAAATTCAAATCAGTTGACCTACTAAGAAGGTTATGCTAAACTGAAACCAGAAAGGTCTATATACATTAACTATAATTTAAAACAAAATCTGCCATGAATGATTATCTCGTAGATCGGGAAACTCTAAGCAAGTTTGTCGATGAACTTATCAAAAAGAAAGCTCTTCCGGTTGACTCCGTTGACGAGCTAAATTCCCTAAGGGAAAAAGCTATAAGCGATTTGGACAATAAACTAGGCATGGCGATTTTTGGTAGTCTTACCGAGTCCCAAGGTCAGGAACTTGAAAAAATTTTAGACGGTGAAGAAGACTCTGAAGATATTTTCAAAGCTTTCTTTGAAAGAAATGGCCTAGACCTACAGAAAATAGTTGCAGATTCTATGCAAGAATTTGCCGAGGAATTTCTAGGAGGTAAAAATGAGTAGTGGCGAGAAAATCAATCCCAGCAGCGGAGAAACATCGGCAGAAGAACCCCGTGGAGTGTATGAAGACCGAGGTGAAAAGACTATTAGAGCTGAACGCCAGGAAAGAGAAAAAAGACTTTTAGACGAAATTGCGGAGCTAGAAGCTGAAAAACGAGCATTACTTGAAAGTATTGAAGAAGGAAGAAAACGTCTGGGTACTAGTACGGCCTCGACCGAAACAACACCAACCGAAACAGCCCCGACCGAGACTACTTCGGGTGAAACAACCCAGACCGATGGAATCAACGCTCCAGAAACCGCTCCGACCGAAACATCCAATGAGCCTGCAATTGCAGCAGCTCCAGTTGAAACTACTAGTGAAGCTGAACCTAAAGCCCCAGCTGAAAGATCCAAAGCTCCTGAGGCCGCCGTTCCGACCAATGGAACTCCGGTAGGCGAGAAGAATCCAGAAGATGAACCAATTACCAAAGAGACGCGCGAACGGCTAGTCGAGAAGAGCAAAAAAAAGAAAGGACTAAGAGCTTTAGTTGCATCTATAGTTATGGTCGCCCTTCTCGTGACTGGGGGATCTGGAATCCTTGGCTCCCGCTCCAACGACGCAGCAAACGAAAATATTGACGATCAATCTGCCTACACTCTCGTTGAAGAAGCGCCAGCAGACAAAACTGAACTTGAAATAGCTGAACATGGTATTAAAGACGGCTATGGCGAAAAAGGTATGTGGCTGTCCGAACATAAAACTAGCGACTATGCCTTTACTGATGCTGGAGAGGTTGCCGAAGTTTGCAAAAATGATGAATGCGAAATGATAAAATACGCAGCTGGCAACCAAGTTGAGACTTTTGCAGATTACCTTGCCAATTTACCAGAACAATTACAGCCCGAAGAATTTAGAGGTTTGAGTATTCTTGAAACCGAAGCCAAGCTTGAAAGTCTCAGCGATGAAGAATTTGATGCCGTCAAGGACAATTTCGATAAAACCATAGATGCTGCTTTTACGAGAAGCGTAGTTGTCAATGGCCGTTGCCAAAACTCCTATATGAGCTTGAAAGATTCATCTGGGGCAGTTGATCATGAAAATATGAAATTGGTTCAATGTACAACTAACGAGAATAATCTAGAAGCAACCCAGCTCTTCTGGCTAGATGAAGATGGCAGTGAAATTGGTCAAACGACTTTCAAAATGAGCCCGGTATATGACGAAGATGGTAATATTATAAGTTTCAAACTTTGTATGCAAGTTATCAACCCAGAAGGTTCAAAACCGGATCTTTATGAGGGTATGTCTACAGTTGAAGAGGAAGAAACCGAAAAAACCGAAGAGACTGAAGAAACTGAAGACGAAGAAGAATCTATCGAAGAAGAAGATGATGATGAGACTCCGCCAACCCCACCGGTCGTTCCTCCATCAAAACCCGAAACTCCGCCAGAAAACCCCGAAGCTCCGCAACCGAAGAACCAAGAAGAGGCTAACGAAAACTCTGGCGCAAGTGCTGGTATTGTGACCCCCGAAAGGCAAGAGCGAGAGATTACTGAAGAACCTGTAGCCGATCCAGATCATGGATATAATACAGAAACAAATACTTATAACTATACCCCAGCAGAACAAGCCGCTCAAATTGGTTACGGAGTCGAAAACGACATAAGAGACATAGGTCAGGAATCTGCTTCTATTACGGCGCCAGAAGACATTGTCTCAGCTGAAGAAATGGTTGCAAACCAAACCGCTCCAGAAATGGTTACTGGTACTAGAGAAGGTGTCGACGAGGCCAACGATTTTGATGCTGGTGCAACTATTGGCACCGGTGAAGTTACTGGAGACACCCAGAGCGCAGATGGAAGTGGCAATACAATTCAGGAAAACTTAGATGCCGCAACGGGCAACCAAGAGGCAAATCCTACGGGCGATTATAGTCAAGGTTTCTAACATTAATAATATAAAATAAGGAGAATTATGAAACGATTTTTCAGAAACACGGGTGGAGCAATTATCACGGCAGTTTTGGCGCTCGTTGGCGTAAATGCTGCAAACGCTTGGGGGCCAGAGCGTACCACCTTCACAATGGAGAAACCAGCATCGTATGTCACCTTCGACTCGATTACCGATAATCAAAGTAGCGAGTCTGTTGGCCTTGGCGATGAGCGCAATTTTGTGCGTGTCCGTAAAGCCGGAGAAACGACCTTTAGAGATCAAGTCGAAATATCCGATGAAGATGCTAGAAGTGGCCAAGAGTTTGAAGTATACGTGTTTTATCACAACAATGCCGCCTCGAATTATAAATTAACCGCCGAAGACACCAAAGTCTTTGCCTATTTCCCAGGTATCATTTCTGGTAGTTCAACTGCTGAAACTGGTGCGAAGATTTCGGCTTCTAATGCTAATCCGACGAGTGTTTGGGATGAAGCTGATTTCATTAACAATTCAAGCGTAGGCGTGCGTTTGAGATATGTAGAAGATTCCGCGACAATTTACTGGAACGGTGGCAGAACTACCGCCAAAATCGGAGAAGATATGTTCACTACCGGTGCACTCATTGGTTATTGCGCCGAAGATGAAACAAATTGTACCCTGGATGGTAAAATCCCCGGCTGTGCAGAATATTCTGGCTATATCATTTACAAAGTTAAGGTTGAGCAAGCTTCAATTTATCTTTCCAAAATGGCTTCAACCGATGGCGTGAATTACTATGATAACGTCACCGCTAGAGTTGGCGACACCATCCATTACAAAGTTGTCGCTAAAAACTTAGGCAGTATCGCTACAACTCGAATTGCCGTTAAAGATCAATTAACTACTGGGCTAGAAGCAACGACAGATGCCATATTTAAAGATACTGCGACTAGTGGGGCTACAAAGACCGAAGCCCTATCAAGCGACTTCTTCACATCAACTGGCGCCCAATCTTACCAATTGAGCGTAGGCGGAGCAGGTTGGTATATCGAATATGACGCCATCATTACTGACGATGTTTTCGGAGGAAAATCCTGCGGTGCCGCAAAATTAATTAACACGGTATATATGGACTACGCCTTAGCAGACGGTGGCTATGGTACGCTCGGGAATCAAGCGGCAGTTCTAGTCTCTGCTCCTTGTGAAGAACCAGAAATTCCTTCGGAAACCTGTGAAACTAATCCGTCTCTCCCAGAATGCCAAGAGAAGAACTGTAAAACCAATCCTGAGATGGAAGGTTGCGACGAGCTTCCGAAAACTGGTCCGGTTGAAATCGTAATGGCTGTTGTAGTTATTCTCGGCATCGCTGTTGGTGGTTATTATCTCTATCGTACTAGAAAGACTTTAAAGACAGTTGAAGATGGCGTCAGCGGACAAGATGCGGCTAAAATTGAAGATGCGGCTAAAACTGAAGATGCAGCCCAAGCTGAAACAGAGAACTCTTCCCAAAACGAAGATAATATGGTAAAATAGTCGCTAGTAATAATTAAAGGATTAATATGAAGAAAGCAGTTATCCTCGTTGGCGGGAAACAATATCTCGTCGAGGAAAAAGAGACCCTACGGGTGGACCTCCTCCCGGAAGGAACTAAAGAGCTCGAAACTGATGCTTTACTCGTAATTGACGGCGACAAAACCACCGTCGGTACTCCTACGGTAAAGGGCGTAAAAGTTTCAGCTAAAGTCAAAACGCCCGAAGTGAAAGGCGAAAAACTCCGCGTGATTCGTTATAAAGCGAAGAAGCGTGTCCATAAAGAGACTGGCCACCGCCAAAAATACTCCGAAATCGAAATCGTAAAAATTGGTTAGAGTAGAATAAAGTTAATTTGAGCGAGCATTGAGCAAGCCCAAGAACCAAAAAATAATTTCACAGATTTGAATCCTGTACTGGTAATACAGGTGAGAATCTGCCTGAAATTATTTTTTTGATTCATGGCGCATAGCGAACCGCGAGCGAAAATGAATTTATTCTACAATAAAAATATGTTATAATGATAAGCAGTATGAGTGCGAAGGTGATTTGTATTACAAACCAAAAGGGCGGAGTAGGGAAAACTACGACCGCTGTTAACCTCGCTTATTATCTTGCCAAAGACCGAAAGAAAACTCTCTTGATTGATTTCGATCCTCAAGGCAATGCGACTTCTGGTCTTGGTATTGATAAAAATGATAAGGATCTTGGCCTGACCATGACCGAAGTAATTTTAGGTAAAGCTGAATTAAAGGAAGCTATTCGCCCGACGAGGTATAAAAATTTTGATCTTGCTCCGACAACTCCTGAGCTCGCCAATGCTGAGGTTGAGATTACGACCATGCAACGCAAATTCGTACGTCTGCGTGACGCTATTCGTGGCCTAGAAGAAAATTACGATTTCATTATTATAGATTCGCCGCCGTCACTTAGCCTTCTGACAGTTAACGGTATGATTGCTTCTAATTATCTTCTTCTTCCGGTCCAAACTGAATTTTATGCTCTAGAAGGCGTCGCCCAGCTTCTCGAATCTATGAAACTAGTCATGAAACAAGCTAATCCGAACCTAAAACTCCTCGGCGTGCTAGCCACAATGTATGATAAAAGAACCAGCCTCAGCGCCCAGGTTTATGCCGAAATCAAGAAATACTTTAAGCAATTGACCTTTAAAACAACCATTCCGCGCAATGTTCGTGTCGCCGAAGCTCCGAGTCATGGCGTTCCGGTCGGGGCGTACGATAAATTCTCTAAAGGTGCAAAGGCTTATAAAGAATTTGCCAAAGAAGTATTAGAAAGGACAAAGAAATGAAAGGTCTAGGTAGAAGTTTTGAAAGTCTTATCCCGACTGAACTAATCGACGATGAGTTTGACCCTACGGCAGTAGAAGATAAAAAAGAGAGTCAGCTAAAAGAGCTAAAATTGGAAGACATTATTCGTGACGAAGACCAGCCTCGCCGTGATTTTAACAAAGAAGCTTTAGATGCTCTCGCCGCTTCGATTAAAGAACATGGCGTTTTGCAACCCATCGTTGTCACGAAAGAAGACGGAAAGTATAAAATTGTCGCTGGCGAACGCAGATGGCGTGCCGCAAAAATTGCTGGTTTGAAAAAAATTCCCGCCATTATCCGCTCGTTAGATTCCCAAAATCGACTCGAACTTTCCATTATTGAAAATGCCCAACGTGAAGATTTGAATGCAATTGAACTCGCGACTGCTTATGCGAAATTAAAAACTCAGTTTAATCTTAGTACCGAAGACATTGCCGCGAAAGTAGGGAAGAGCGAACAAACTGTTCAGAACACCCTTCGTCTCCTCACTTTACCGGATGACATCAAAAAGACCATGGTAAAAGAGAAACTAACTGAAGGCGTCATGCGCCCACTCGTTTCTCGTGACGAAAAAACTATTCGCAAAATTCTCCCGAAGATCGTCAAAGAAGGTTGGACTGCGCGTCGTGTTGAACGTTACTTCGCTGAAACAACGAAAAAATCCAGCGCCACCGCTATTAAACGTGACGCCTATCGTAAAGACGAGGACGCTTTATCCGCAAAATATAACACTGTTGCTCGTATTTCCGGTCGGAGTTTAACTTTTAAATGCAAAAACGATTCCGAACTGAGAAAATTAATTGAAAAAATGTTATAAAAAACCTTGCTAAATAATCTGTTTAATGCTAATATTTAAACATAAGCGTGTACTAAATACATAGTTTAGACCACGTGTGTTTTAAACAAACAAAAAAGGGTCGTGAATTGGTCGGTCATACATCTAACATGGCAAAATGCCTAAAACTTGCTGTACTAAGCCTGTCTTTCGGCTTCGTTTTTATTTTTAATTCTACTTCGGTCCATGCTTACACTACCTCCCTCTCCACTTCCGGTACAGTCACAGTTGATGTATCAGCAACAGGCAACAATGCTAATCTTGGTACAGACAATGTAGTAGTTAACTCAACTTGTCCTCTAGGATATAACTT
>JAEEGL010955161.1_pt1 | contig 15521 bp, 18 predicted proteins | sample 9134231 | NCBI WGS metagenome assembly JAEEGL01 (sample SAMN16246548, study PRJNA631951) | gut metagenome | biome: gut microbiome; feature: rumen; material: fiber-attached | host: Bos | place: Iran: Karaj | collected 2018-10
CGCTCCCTTGGATCCTCAACATTTCAAGAGCGACGTACCCAAGAAGGTGTATGGTAACCCCGCTAGTGTACATTCGATGTATATCGGTGAGGTTGTTAATGCTTGGAAGAAATAGACTCATAGGATATGGCATATACAGAGAATTTCTTTGCAAGCAAAGCGTCCCGTTGGGCCGAGCGCGGACAATCTGACGATTTCCGTAGAGGAGAACTGATAAGGGTAATAGAGCATTCTGTGGAAAACCTGACTCTTCAGGAATTAGAGGCTTTGTACTACGACATAACATAAAAGTAAATTTTTACCCCAATTATTTTTTTGTCTCCTATTATTTTTGTAATTTTGCAGCAAAGATAAACAAAAATGTTCAATTAAACAATAGGAGATTAAAATTATGTGCAAAAAATGTATCGTATTTGGTCGTGTAAGTTCAAGTCGTCAAGATTACACAGCACAAGTCAATAAAGTGAAAGCCGTTGCAATGGCAGACGGTTACACGGAAGATGAAATAGCAACAGTTCAAGGTAAAGAATCCGCCATCAAACTAAAAGAAGAGGAAAGACAGACTCTAAACGAAATGAAGGCCTTGGTAGATGAATATCCTACCATTGAAGCGGTCTATTTCTTTGCTATTGACAGACTTGCAAGACGTGTGGAAGTTGTTTTGAACGTTGTTAAGGAAATGCTAGACAAAGGTGTTAACTTAGTATTCCTTAACCCTACTAAAATGGCTACTATTAGAGTAGATGAAAACGGCAACAAGAAAGAAAATGAACTAACAAAGTTGCTCCTTATGCTACTTTCTTATGGTGCTGAAATGGAAATGAAAATTAAGACGGAGAGAGCCGTGAATAAGAAAGAAGAAATGAAAGCCAATAATGAAGTTATAGGAAAACTTATATTTGGATATATCAATGTCAATAGAAAAGCCACTATTGACACAGCACACACAGCACCAATTGTTAAGTGGATTTTCAAGTCATACAATGAAGATGGAATGAGCCTTACAAAGATATTTGATAAGGGTGTAGAGTTAGGATATTGGGAGAACTTACAACAGAGAAGTTCACGGGCTAGCAGAATTAGGCAAATACTAATGAATTACGCCTATTGTGGAGAACCTACAAAGAGCGGCTTTGTATATCCCAAACTTATTGAGAAAGAAGAAATCGATAAAGCCATTAGCAATATGTCACAAGCACAGAATAAAGCTAAGACAGAATCTAAGGTAATATCTTTGGCAAAAGGAAAGATTAAGGACGTACAAAGCGGTTACACGCTAAAGTATGACGGGAATCACTTGAAATATGTGCTTAGAGAAGATGTAACAGGTAAGGTAATAAGTGCAAGTCTGAATATAGTGGACTTTTTGGTTTGGAAAGAAGCAAGCCGTGTAAAGTGGAACATCTTAGCTAATAAGGATGATAACACAAGAAACACCGTAGGAAAAGAATTAGATGAAATAGATGATAGAATTTGCAACATACAGCAGATAATTGATAATGAGGTTTCAGAGCGTTTCAACAAAGTCTATAAAGCCTATATTAACTCTAGGGGTAGAATTAGCGATGATGATTATAATAGAGAAGTGGCAGCAGTTGAGAGAGATGAAAAGAAATACAAGAAGCAAATAGAATCCTTGCAGCAGAGGAAAGTAGAACTGCAAGCAGTCTTAGAAGATTTAGCCAATAGGGATAGCAAGATATTAGACCCGACCACAATAATGGAGATAACGGACTACGCGCACCAAAAGGAAATTGCAGATGAAGTTATAGAAAGAATAACAGTGGAGAGAACAGAGCAAGGACAAATAATCACTATTTACAATAAGTTGGAATCAAAGCCACAACAATTCTTAAATAAGACAGTGACTAACCATACAGCACTATATTGGAAACTTAACGATGAAAGTGACTACTTGGATATTTCAGATGAATATAGACCAAGATACAGACGAACTAACAAATGATTGAATGGGAAAAGGTAGCCTAAACAGCTACCTTTTTTTGTACATTTTTTATATATATCCGTATATCATTGATTATCAATATATTACAAGGTTTATGCGGGTTTGACACATAGGGGGGGTGGCCCTCGCAAGGTCGTATGAGCGTAAAATCCCCCCCACTTAGTCATCTTTACGCGAAATCTGTTTTTCTATTATTGGCTTTGGGTATAACAGAATGTCAGGAAATAGTGTTTCCTGCCCCTACAAGCCCCTAATATATAAATAAGGTATAACTAACCATCAAACTAAATAAAAGGCTCTATAACAAGAAAAATCCCAACCATCTATGATGATTGGGATAATAACAATAATAAAATAATTAAATAATTATGTTGAACAATGCCATTTTCTACTTTCTCTTAAAAGAGAGGTAAGGAGACAAAACAATAGAAATAATAAATCCTTACCTCCCAAAAAATAAGTATTAAACAAAAACTTCAAATATATGTTATCTCAACATTTTCTATCTCTTATTGTTGCTTCTGCTTTCTGAGGTGAAGCGTGCCGTGACAGCGTGAACATAGGGCTTGAAGGTTGGAAGGGTTTAGCAGTTTTCCAATTCGTTCTTCTTCGCTTAGCCCATCATCAAATGGACTGTTAATGTGGTGAACGTCTGTAGCTAGTTCTTTGCCGCAAATCTCACAAGTCGGGTGACTAATCAGATACCCTAAGCGTAACCGTTTCCAAGCCGCTTTGTTATATAAACGTATGCGTAGTTTCTCCTTCGCTGACTTGTTGCGTTTTCGGTTGTTTCTGTTATTTGATTTTTTCTGTGGCTTCTGTATATAGGGCATCGTATTTATGTCTGTATTGTGATAGGTCTACATAGAAGATTTTTGCATCATCAAACTTGAATCTATACGCTAGTTTCTCTGTTAGTTTTTCCCCTTTGCAGGTGTTGTTTTTCATTGATTTTATTTCCTTCTCACTCTTACCGAGTAAGTCAGAGTTCACGCGCCACACTGCTATCTTGTCTAGGTATGGATATATAGCTACATACAGCTTAAATTCATTATCCCATTGAAGAAGTGAATACCATTTTTCATACTGGAAAAAACAGTAGTCTATCGCTAGATAGGTGAAGTTAACACTTTTCAATTCGACATCATACGTACCTATTCTATTGTTAGTCTTTGCAGTGAGTTGCAGGTCAATTCCACAGAAATCATCTTCATTATCTTTGAAATCTACAGTCCAAGAAACGCCACTAAATGATTTACAGAAAGCACTAAACACCTTATTATCTAATTCGCTGAAACGCTGGTGGAGCGGCTTGATGTTCCTATTCGTTACTTGTACCATAGCCCAACCAATCATTAACAGCATTAGTGATTGAATCAGTGTATAATGATTCTTTCGCAAGTGATACGGTATTATTACGTTTTTCCATTAGTTCTAATACACGTTTCTTTTGCTGTAATTGGTTGCTATACCTCTCTAGTAAGTAGAAGTTAACTGTGAGTGATGTTCCAAGAAGTAGGAACATTCCTAATACGAAATACTTATTCATTTTACTGCTATTTTAAATTGTTATTACTTATTTTTTTTTGTAGGGTTGGAACTATAAGAGTTTCCAACCCGTTCTATCAATAAATATTTCTATTTTTGAAAAAATATTCTTTTTTGAGAGATTTTTTTGAAAAAAAATCATTTTTTTTCTTTAAGTTCCCCTACTTTCTCACAAAGTAGGGGAAAAAGAATAACAATTTTAGCAGTTTTGAAAATATATTTAGTTTCGTAATTGCTCAGTCCTTATCTAACCCTTCTGTGCAAAGATATATAAAATTTCTCTAAATTCCAAATCTTATAGGAATTATTTTTTCTTTGCTTCTAGTTCTTCTAACATTCTATTGCGCTCGTTAAGCAATTCCTTCGTGATTACGAAGTTTGTATGTTTAGTTATTAAGCCCTTAGTGACTTGCAAATCGAAGTAATGAGTAGCTTGTGCCGCTAACTCATTAAGTTGTTGGAAATCAATGGGCTTTTTCTGTCTGAATCGCTCTATCAGTTCTCTACATTTCTTGATGGTTTTTTCATCATCAACAGTCTTGGAATCATCATAGGTTAGATAGGTATGGAGTGTAACATTATGGTCTTCTTTCGGCTCTGTGCCGAAAATGTCATCTAACACATCGTCTATATCGTCTATCGCCTCAGATGGTTTATATTTCCTCTTACTTGGTGTTGGGGTTGGTATCTCTTTAACCTCAACGTCACCAAGTATATCGTCCAATTCGTCTCTAGGCTCTACTAGCATAAACGGCTCTACCTTATTGCTATTGTAGCCCCTATTTTCTATGATTTGCGGCTCTGCTTGCACGGTGTCAGTCATTGAACTATCTATGCTCTCGCAGGAGGGTATTTCCTGAGCCGTAGGAGCGTTATCTTGGTCGTTGCTTGCAACTATACCACTGCCATCATTTGAAGGGATTGAAGGGGTATTTCCTGCCTTCTCAGTTTCTTCAACGGTTGAACTTGTGTATGTTACTCTATAGTCCTTTGCCTTATAGTCAACAGTCTCTAGGTGTAGTTCCTCGTTCTTGGTGATGGTGTAGATGTGGTATTTCTCAAAGTCTTTGAACCTTTCAAAGTTCACCCTATAGAAGTTCACTTGACGCTTTCCGTTTTTCTTTGTGAATCCTACTGACTTGACTTGCAAAAGGTCGTATCTGTAGAGAGATTCTAGAACCGCTACAGTTAAGTTCTTACCCATCTTGAAGTCTGCCTGCAAATCTTCATTGGTTCTGAAAAAGAAACCGTCAGCGTCAGTGTAGACACTTGATAGTTGAATCAGTACGGTTAGGGCGTTTCTGAGGTTTGGGTCTAATGCAAAGAAAAGATTTGTTGGAACTGCAATGAAATTATAGTTCAAGTTCCTTGGTGTTACAGTTTCGTTACTCATAGCTTGAAGTTTGTTTTTTTTATTTACTCATTTTTTTTGGTAGGGTTGGAACTGACAGAGTTTCCAACCCGTTCAATAATAAATATTTCTAAGTATGAAAAAGTTATCTTTTTTGAGAACTTTTTTTGAAAAAAATGATTTTATCTTCAATCTATTTAAAATATAATAGAAAAAAAAGAAATTTCAAGTATTTTTCTAAAAAAACTTTCTTTCTTTGGAATATATTATGTAATAATATATTCTTTCTTTCTTTTATTATATATTCTTTTTATAATATTATTCATAATATTATATTATTTTCTTTTTATATTATTTTTTTATTATATTATTATTTTATTTTATTATTATCTATAGTATCTATATTAGCGTTTACTTTGTGACAGCTTTTTGTAGAAATTGCGATACTGAGGGGATAGAAAACATAAAAAAGTAATTACAAAGTAACTCCCAATGTAATTCTATTTAATGATAATTTGGAATTTCAAATATTTTTCTATATATTTGCAAAGAAGTAAACGCTCATACCTTAGCACCAAGAACTTGATAATATTTTCAATTTAGCTAATATTTATTGAAAAAATCAATTGAAAATGAAATACAATTTCTCGGTAAATACCAATAAATATTTAACCAATGTCAGGAAGTTTTTGAAAGAAAAGTATGGAAAAGTAAACGCTGAATGGGAACAGCCCTTAGAGATACTTGGGGATAATCTAGATATATACCAAATGTGTAGGGAATCAATCAAGAAAGATGGGCTTATGCTTGTGGCTAAAAATGGCGCATACACCAAGAATCCACTTATCAAGGTTCAGCTAGACGCACAGGTACAGATTAGCAAGTTCTTGTCCGAGTTTGGATTAACCCCAAAGGCGCAAGCGAAAATAAATCTTCCAAGTGATGATGAAGATGAACTAAGGGAGTTACTAGGTGACTAAACTAAATGCAAGATACACAGACTATCCCAATAAGGTACTGAGTGGGGAAATAGTTGCAAGTGAGTTTATCAAACTTGCTTGCAAGCGTTTCTTGCGTTATCTTGATTCTGACACCATCATCTTTGATTCCAAGAAAGCGGACAAAGTAGTTAGTTTCATTGAGAAGCTAAAACTAAGTACTGGCAAATTCGCCAATAAGCCTTTCATTCTCGCAGATTGGCAGAAGTTCATAATTTACTATGTGTATGGTATAGTTTATAAAGATAGTGGGCTTAGGGTAACACGTGAACTGTACCTTCAATTGAGCCGTAAAAGCGGGAAAACCGCTCTAGCGTCTGCAATGGCACTGTATCACTTAGTGGCAGATGGTGAGAATGACGGGCAAGTTATCTTCGCTGCAAACAGCACGGCGCAAGCCCAATTGGCTTTTACGATGGCTACTAATTATGTTAGCTATCTTGACCCCAAGGGAAAGTATTTCAAGAAATACCGTGACAGTATCAAATTCCCTACCACCAAATCAATAATGAAAGTGGTGTCAGCAGATGCCAACAGACTTGACGGTTTGAACGTTTCGGCGGCAGTAGTGGACGAGTATCACGCAGCCCCGAATAATGCAGTCAGTGAAGTTCTATCTAGTTCTGTAGGTATGAGAACACAGCCACTTATTATCTATGTAACTACTAGTGGATTTGACCTCACTAGTCCGTGCTATACTATGCGCAATACGTGTGTGGAACTGCTACACGGCAAAATCAAGGATGATTCGTTAGCAGCTTTTATCTTTGAATTAGACGGGAAAGACGATATAGAGGATTCGGAGAATTGGGTGAAATGTCAGCCCAACTTGGGGCTAACTGTAACTAAGGACTACATAGAAAGTGAACTACAAAAAGCTAAGAACAATCCTAGCTTGATGGTTAATTTCAAGACAAAAATTCTTAACCAATGGTGCGCCAGTGCAGTAGGTGAATGGATTCCAAGTGAATACATACTAAAGTGCTCTGATAGGGTTAATTTGGAAGATTGGAAAGATTACGTTTGTTACTTGGGCTTGGACTTGTCTAGTGTCTCTGATATTACCGCAATATCGGTGCTGATATTCGACAATATCAATCAGAAATACATCTTCAAGAACTACTATTTCTTACCTCAAACAGCACTCCAAGAAAGCCCCAATAGGGAGAAATACCGCAATTGGAATCTACAGAAGTTCCTAGACCTTACTAGCGGCAATGTGGTAGACTATGAGTATATTCTAAACAAGATTCAACAAATTAACAAGATAGTTCCAATTGAGGCAATTTCCTATGACAGTTGGCAATCGACAGCACTAATCATTAAGCTAACTGAGTTGGGCTATAACTGTGTCCCATTCAGTCAATCCGTAGGCTCTATGAACAGACCCACACGCCACCTAGAAATGATTGCAAGAAATGGGCACTTGATTATTGATGACAATCCAATAACTAGATGGATGTTCGCCAATTGTGAACTGAGGGAAGATTATAATAACAATGTCAAGCCCATCAAATCAAACAAGATGAGCGAGAACAAGATTGATGGTGTAGCAGCAATGTGTGATGCTTTAGGGCACTATCTCACTCAAACCCACTATGATAATTGCATAGTATAGGTATGATTTTTATGTCATACTATACAATATTATTATAACATTCAAATTATAAGGCAGTTTCCACTGCCTTTTTTTCATTTTTCAAATATTTATAATAAAAAATGGATAAGAAAAAAGGAATATTTGGAAATGGGCTTGGATGGTTGGGAAAACCAACTCAGAAAGAAGAAAAAAGGGAATTGGAGTATATCAGTCCTAACGCTAACGGCTCTTTACCGTTTTTTGGTACATTCAATCAGTTTAGTTCATTGTCACTTAGTGCTGTTTATAGAGCGGTGGAACTTATCAGCAATTCAATTGCAAGTTTGCCTATTAAGGTACTTATCAGTGACGAGAGCGGTAAGAACGAAGCAAGCGAGCACCCACTAAACTATGTATTCAGTGATAAGAACACGAACAATCTGATTAGTAGGTTTACGCTAATCAAGTTGTTAGTTCAATCCGTTCTGCTGAAAGGCAATGGGTTTGCACTGATTGAACGTGCAGCAGATGGAACACCAACAGCATTGAGGTTCTTAGAGACCAATGACGTGAGTATCGTTTACGATAAAATAAAGAATACCCTATATTATGATGTTCCAACCCTCAGAAAGCGAGTGCAGCGTAACGACATTATCCACTTGTTAATGTTTTCCTATGATGGAATAAAAGGGCTTAGTGTGTTGCAGAACGCTGCAAGGTCGTTAGCCATTGCCCACAATGGGGAAAACACGGCTAAACAGTTTTACGAAAATGGTGGTCAGTTAAACGGAATCTTGACAGTTCAAGGCCCAGTGAGCAAACAGCAGCGAGAGGACATCAGAACAGCGTGGAATGAGACCTACACAGCCAATGGCAGCGGTATCGCAATCTTGCAAGGCAATATGGCGTATCAGTCAGTTCAATTGTCAGCGAAAGAAAGTCAGATGCTAGAGAGTAGGCAATACAGTGTGCAGGACATTGCAAGATTTTTCGGTATTTCACCCGTGCTATTAGGTGACTTATCTAGAACATCTTTCAGTACACTTGAAGCCGTGCAGAATGACTTCTTAGTTCACACGCTCCAACCTTATATAACGATGATTGAAAACGAATTTGACAGAAAGTTACTTAAACAATCAGAAACCAATCTTTCAATCACACTTGAAACCAATGAGATTTTACGAACTGACAAAGCGGCACAGAGCAATTACTATAGTACCCTTATAAATTGTGGTGTATTGTCAATAAATGAAGTGAGAAAAGAAATAGGCTACAATGGCATTGGAGAAGATGGCGACAAACACATAATTGCTTATACAGACATAGAGCAGAACACGATAAATAAAGAAGATAAACAAACAAATGAATGAAAAGAATAAATGAAAGTGACGCAGTAATAAGATTACCTAGGCAATTGTATGATGCAGACAATTTCACGGTATTGTTTTACGCAGCAAACCCAAGTGTCTACATTTCCAAGACCAAGGCAGATGTAGTAAAAACTGAGAATGGGGAATATCTATACCCCTTGGATTGGATTGAGTTACAAACCCTTGGAAGTGGTGTTCTTCAGTTCCGCTACTATGGCGGTGTTGCAGACGCTACACTGATAGACGATGAACTGAATACCTATAGGGAATACACGGCAGAGTACTATATTGTTTCAAGTGTGACACCAACCCCAGAGCCGAGCAGTGGCAGCAGTGGTTACGACTATGCGGTAATAACTGAGATACTTAGGACTATTTCAAATGAAAAGAGCCGTGCAACGTCAGCGGAAACGGAACTATCTAATAGCTTGACAGCAGAAACCGCAACACGTCAGCAGAACGTTTCAGACCTCACAGACCTTATAAATAACGAGTTTCTAAGGGCTACAGCGGCAGAAAATGTCATCAGTGGTGTAGTAGATACCAAGTTAGATTTTAGTGCCTACACGCCTACGGATTTGACCAATTACTACACTAAGGATGAAGTAGACCAAGCAATCACAAGCATTGACTATGTGAGTGCCGCAACGTTCAACGCCTACAGTTCTGTAACTGATTCCAAGGTAGACGCAATCAGTGGCGTAGTAGATACCAAGTTAGATTTGAGTGCCTACACGCCTACAGATTTGAGCGATTACTACACAAAGCAAGAAATTGAAGATAAGAACTACCTAACTACCCATCAGTCACTACAGAACTATTACACCAAAGATGAAATAGAGGGTAAGAACTATTTGACTACACACCAATCACTACAGAACTACTACACCAAGCCCGAAATAATAGAAATAGTCAGTCAGATTGAAGGTGGCGGCAGTGGTGAGATTGGCGACATTGTTTGTGGGGATTGGGCTTGAATAATTTAAAAAAAATCATACCAAAAAATGGATAAGGAAGTAAGAAACATAACTAACCGCATTACACGTAATGCCGAGGAGAACAGACTTGTTGAAGGTGTCGCAATTGTGTTCAACGAAGAAAGTCGTGATATGGGCTTTATAGAGACCATCAAGCCAACTGCAATAGATGCTGAGACCATTGCCAATAGTGACGTGTTCTGCCTACTGAATCACGATGATTCAAGGGGTATTTTGGCACGTTCCTGCAACGGTGTTGGCAGTCTGCAATTAGAGTTGAAAGAAGATGGCTTGCACTACAGATTCATTGCACCTAACACCTTACTTGGTGATGAACTACTTAGCAACTTGGAGCGTAAGGAAATTACCACTTCAAGTTTCGCGTTTACAGTAGCCAATGGTGGTGACAAATGGTATAGAACCAATGACGGTGTATTACACAGAGACATTAACAAGATTGAAAGACTGTATGATGTTTCACCCGTCTATCAAGCAGCCTACGCCGAGACTAGTGTGTGCAGGCGCAGACTTGACGAAATTGCAACCATTGACGAGAAATTAAATAATATCAGAAAAGAAATAGAGAATCTATAGTACTTTTTTCTGAGTAAGAAATATTTATAAAAAAATGAACATACAAGAACTAAAACAACGTGCTATTGATATAGTGGATAACGCCCAAGCAGAAGCACGTGATTTGTCCGAGACCGAGGAAAAAGAGATTGAGGACATCAAGGAACAAATCAAGTCTAACGCCGAGGAAACCGAGGTCAAAGAAGAAGAAACCGAGGAAGTCAAAGAGGAAAAAGAGACTGAGGAAGAAACCAAGGCAGATGAAGACGAAAAACGAACTATAGAAAATAATACAACTAATAAATTTATTAGAAAAATGAATAAAGAATTTCGTTTAATAAAAGCAATCCGTGACGTTGCCGAGCACAGACAGATGGATGATGTGACAAAGGCAGTAGTCAACGCAGGCGTAGAGGAAATGCGCAAGTCAAATCTCGCTTTCGGCGGGCAGATACAGTTACCATTGGAAAGCCGTACAATTACCGTAGCCAATGAGGGTGAAGATGTGGTAGAAACTCAGTTCACCAATATCTTAGAACCTTTGAGGGCTAAGAACGTGTTGGCAGAGGCAGGCGCGAAGTATCTCACTAACTTGGTTGGTGACGTACAAGTGCCCATTATGACAGCTGCAAATGTTGGTTGGGCTGGTGAAGTTGCAGAAGCAGAGAGCGGAGACCCTTCTTTCTCACACGTTACCTTACAGCCTAAGAGACTGACAGCTTATATTGACTTGTCAAAACAGTTTATTGCACAAGACAGTTTGGCAGCAGAGGAACTTATCAGAACTGACTTGGTTAATGCAATCAATAGCAAGTTAGAGGAAACCATCTTGTCAGATGATAGTGGTACTACTGTATCGCCGCAGGGAATGTTTGATGCAGTCAGCGCAACGTCTGTGACTGGTTACACCGATATTGTCAACAAAGAAGCCGACATTGAAGATTCCAATGTTAACGGTGAATGTGTCTATGTTATGAGCAATAAGGCAAAGGCAGCACTTCGCGCAATGGCTAAGAGTTCAAAGTCTACTCAGTTAGTGTATGAGAATGGCGAGGTAGACGGTACTAAGGCACTCAACACCTCACACATTGACGGTAAGAAATATATCTATGGTGACTTTGCTAACCTTGCAATTGGTCAGTGGAGCGGAATCGACATTACAGTAGACCCATTCACGAAGGCTAAGGACGGACAAGTCAGACTTGTGGTTAATGCCTACTTCGATGCGAAGGTACTAAGACCTACCGCATTTGTCGCAGGAACAATCGCGTAAAAATAAACTCAATATATAAGTATCTATATTATTATGTACATTCAGCTATACGAAGCAAAGAAACAACTCAATATTGACGAGCAATTTCACGATGATGATGAATATATTATGTCATTGGTTGAAGTTGCACAGAAAGCTATTGAGAAAAATATAGATACCCCACTACACTTGTTAGAAGATGGTGACGGTGAAATCCCGTCACCTCTCAAACAAGCAATGTTGTTCTTAGTCGCTAACTTCTACGCGAACCGTGAGAGTGTAGCCTATACCAATGTTAATAATGTGCCCAACAGTTTACAGTACTTAATTGATTTATACCGAGACTACAGAGGTACAACAAACCAAATTCAAAACCAATGAGGGCAGGGTTACTTACAGAACTAATTGACATTTACAGCCCAACGTATGAGGTGAACGAATTTGGCGAGAAGATACAAACCTATGGGCTAACGTACACAACACGCGCAAGGGTAGAACACAACGGCGGCAGCAGAACTAACGATAACAATGAAATCTTCTTTGACTACTCTAAAACGTTCACGGTAAGAAGTTATGTTCCGATAACAGAGAGTGACCAAATAGAGTTTGAGGGGAAACGGTATAGAGTTCTTAGTATTGAAAACCGCAGACGAGATTATAACGACAAGTTGGTAATAACTGAGTTAATAAATCAATAGCAATGGCGGCAGCACTAGTAATGAAAACAGATGATAGTGGTTTCAAGTTTTTCTTGGAGAATGTCAAAGGCAGTAAACTGAAATCTGCATTGAAAAGCGGGCTGAGAAAGTCTTTGAACATCATCAAGAAACAAGCCGTTACCAACCTTAAAGCTATCAAGTTCAAAAGCGGCAAACAGCTAAACGTGAACAAGCAAGTCACATTCAAGAACAGTTATGGCACTAAATATGTTGCAGCCCCATTCAAGAAAGCGGTAGCGGTGAAGTTGTTCAAAGATGGAAGTGGTGGACGTGCCGAAATAGTTCACAGACCAACCGACAAGAACTGGAATCCAATCTTGAAGATGATGGAAGTGAGCAAGGGAGAACGAAAGACAAGCGGCAACTCCCACCAAGGGCGAAAGCAAGGCAGAAAAGCACATTCCACTGGTTCCATTGCACACACATTCTTCACAACGGCAGTTAACTCTACTAAATCACAAGTTCATACAGCACTGCAAAAAGGGCTTGAAGATGCGATAAATAAGGCGAAAGAAAAATATTATCTCAAATGACCGACACTGCAATATCAGCGAACAAACACATCTATTCACTACTTACGGCAGACACACAGCTAATGGAAGCGGTGAGCGGTAATATATACCCACTTGTCGCAGAAGAAAGTGTTACCTACCCTTTTATAATCTTCACCAAAGAATCCGCAAACGGAAATTATACCAAGGACTTTCTAACGTATGATTCAGCAACAATCAGTGTTGCAATTGCGGCACGTAACTATTTCCAAACGGTGCAGATTGCGGAGAGGGTAAGAGCAGTGTTAGAGGGGTATCGAGACAGTTATTTCAATTCAATTCAATTGGAGAATGTCAGCGAAGATTTTATTGAAGATGCCTATGTGCAGCAACTTCAATTTGACACAAAAATAAACTTAAACTAATCAACTAAATACTATAGTATATTATGGCAATAATGGGTGAAAAAATTCAAGTGTTTCTCAGTGGTGAAACGCTTGCTTGCGCTACATCTTGCAGCGTGAATCTTTCAAGTGATGAAATAGATGTATCTTGCAAGGACACGGCAGGATTTGCTTCAACAATACCAGGAAAGCTTTCTTGGACTATAACAAGTAATAATCTATTCGTCACTGGTGACTACACCAAACTTGTTGACGCTATGATAAATAAGACTGTGCTTTCAGTATGTTTCGCAACTGTGGCAAACTTCGACAGCGCAACGGAAGCCGATGCAGACGGTCACAGAGTACCGCAAGGCGGTTGGACTAGTGCCAATGACCTCTACGAAGGTAAGTGTACAGTATCAAGCATTGAGTTAACAGCCGATAACGGTGCAGTGGCTACCTATTCAGTCACGTTGAACGGTCACGGTGCTTTGACCAAGCACTCAGTTTAAGCAAGTCATTTATTCATAATAATATCATTTGTTGAAGCGGAAGAAATCTCGTATTTCTTTCGCTTTTTCTGTGCAATTTCAGATTGGAAAATATTTATAATAAAAATATTATATGGATATACAGATAAATGACATTAAAATCACATTAAGAAAAACGTTCAGAAGCTACATAGTGTATGAGAGCGCAACGGGCAAACCATTTGCACCAAAGACATTGACAGATACAATAATGTATTTCTATTGTGTGGTGATTGCGAGTAACCCAGACTTGGAACTTAGTTTTGATGCTTTCGTGGATTGGTTGGATAGTGCCCCTACGGCTCTGCAGGAGTTCACAGAATGGCTTGCTAAGCAGTCGGAAGTAGAGAGTTCAGCAACAAAAAAAAAGACCGTCAGGAAGCCAAAGAACAAGTAACCTACACCGATATATTTAGACTTGTTTGTGTGCAATACGGTATTGTCACAGTTCCCTACTTCTTAGACCAAATGAAACCCTATGAATTGCAAATTATCTGTGATTCCCTTCACTTGCGAATTAAAGACAGTTGGGAGCAAGCAAGAATGATTAGTTATGTCACAGCGCAGGTCAATTCTAAGAAACGACTAAGGCCGAATGACCTAATAACGTTTGCTTGGGAAAGCACAGACCAACAGCAAGCACAGCAGCAAGAACCGACATTGACGATGGAAGATGTAAAACGTATCAAGAAAGCAGCTAAAGAGCGTGAGAAATTACTTAAAGAAAAAGGGATAATTTAATGGCAAACCAATTAAAAGAAGAAATAGTACTATCAACCCAGCACTTTGACAAAAAGATTGAAGATGTAATACGAAAGGTTGAGAATCTGAAAAAGAAGGGCGAGAGCGTGGGCAATGGCTTTGATTCGTCAGTCAGCAAGATGATTCAACGTATGACGGGTTTTAATGGCTCTGCAACCTCACTACTTGGGACGCTTGGAAAGATGGGCGGTATCTTTGGCGTGGCGTTTGGGGCAGGTGAAATCTTCAATAGAATGTTGTCACAATCCCAAACAATCGGTGATAGTGTTGTTAGAGTACAGACCCAAGCAAGCGAAGCGGTAAACTTCTTTGCCACATCATTGGCACGTGCTGACTTCTCACATTTCCTTAGTGGGCTGCAAAACATCATTTCCAAAGCTGGTGAAGTTGCCGACGCTTTGGATGATTTACAGAGCCGTGAATTGCTTTTCAGCGGCAAAATGCGACAACTTCAAAGCCAATACAATAGGCTTGGAGATATTGCGCGAGACCCTACAAGAACGACCAAGGAAAGGAAAGAAGCACTTGAAGCACAACGAAAGTTAAACAAGGAAATGACCACCTATGAAGAAAGCATTTCCAAGGTTAGTAAAAACTACGCTTATACCAATATCCGTAAGGAGTTAGACAAGTATCTTGGTGGCACTTTGAAAGTGGGTGACAAGGCAATAGATTGGATGTTTGATTACTCCAATTATGACCGTAGAAACCAACTTGGGGACGCTTGGATTAAGCAATACAAAGCAGCACAAGCACAGATTGCAAAAGCCGAGAGCGCAAGGCGAGAGAGACAAGAAAAGGAGAATCAGAACTATGTGGGTGGCAATGGCAGACGTATAGACTACACAGCGGCAGAACGAAAGGACATTGCAGACGCACAAGCCACCATCAAAAGACTTGCAAAGGACACTACGGGAAAGTTAGCCTACGCAGCCAAAGAGATTGATGATTCAGCGAACAGCGAACTAAAGAAGTCAATCGATGCCCTTGGACGTTCGGCAGATTTGCAGCAAGCGTCA
>JAEEGL012624210.1_pt1 | contig 15521 bp, 14 predicted proteins | sample 9134231 | NCBI WGS metagenome assembly JAEEGL01 (sample SAMN16246548, study PRJNA631951) | gut metagenome | biome: gut microbiome; feature: rumen; material: fiber-attached | host: Bos | place: Iran: Karaj | collected 2018-10
CGGATAACAACGAAGATATGATTATGTATGTGAGCATACTGTCAGCATCCACCCCTCCTACAGTTTCCTGCTTTCTATAGAGAGCCTTCCAGAAATAAGCAGAGGTAATCATGATGATTGTCTGCATAATGATATTGCCATAGACATTAAACTCATATGTCATGGTTTTAATTATTTGAGTCTTAAGAATATACATGTATTTTTTCATTTGCCTTCTCCCAACATGTTTCTTATTATACACTTTTTTTGTAGTGTGGCAATAAATGACCCAGGGGGACGGAGTCAGTGGTCCATTTTCTGATAATACACTTGAAAATGGTCCACTAACCCCGTCCCCCTGGTCTATTAACATATTACTCTAAGTAATCGCTCTGCAAATGTATCAGTTGATACAAGCGGAATACTATTTAAAAAGCAAGATTCAATTTCAACATTAAAAGTATCTTGTTCTTCTATAGAAGTGTATATAGTGGGAGGAACAAATACGTCCGTCTGATAATTAGTCTTTGTATCTTCAGCTTTTAATTTGTAATATCCAAGAATATTGTTGTCTTCGCATTCATTATATTTTCTTATACATTTCAAATTTAGAAATTGGTTAGTTGAACTACATTCCTTCTTATACTTATGTTTTCCATAAAGGGATAGAATCTCTATCGCAACAATAGAAGACATGATACATATGGCCATTTCATTTATCGAATCTTTAAATGTTATCCCAATTATTATAAAGACAATAAGCATGGCATATAAAGCGAATTCAAGCTTCGCAAAACGCTTTAAATATTGTCTCTTCATACGAGTTTTTTGGGTGTGCGACAAATTATAGATAGATAAATTATTTCTATCTTTCATTGTTAAAATCGGATAACCGCCTGATATAATCATCTTTATACCTCATCTATTCTTACTACCAATACTTTAAGACTTGTTCTATTTCTCTTTTTCTTACAGTTCTTTTGTTAATATAGGAAAAAATGCCATTAATAATATGTACACCCATCCAAAGACTGTATACTACTATTACGGAAATAGTTAAAATGGCTTCACCTAGATTAATACCGTTTACAAAATGCATTAGTACTATTAGAGCGATAATTCCAATCATAGTTAATATTTCAAAAAAGCCTTCTCTTTTATAATGCCTAAAAGAAATAGGAATCTTGATTTGAGAACCATATTTTCTTGATTTAGACCACACAAATATTTTCTTTTGCGTTTTAATATAGTCCCTTGATGAATTAAGAAAAATAAAAGCTAAATCCAAGTCAACCATTATTCTATATAAATAATCATGCTCAAATAATTTATATTTTGAAATAAAAGCAGCAATATCTTTATCTATGAATAGTACATAGCCAATAAAAACTAACTGAATAAATTTTGCTAAAAAATCTGTAACGTGACATGAGAATAAAAAGAAATCATTAATAGAATGAATCTTCTTTCTTTTATAGCTTACAGAGATTTCATTTGGATCGTAAATTTGATTTCTTGGGATTTTTACCTTCATATTTAAATAACATTACTTAACAAGAGTAAATCCTTTCTTAGCAGCAAGACTTTCTCCCTCATTTAAGTAAATTGATTCTTCATCCGAAATCTTTTTCTGCCTGCCCATATTGGTTAAATACATTTGCATAAGGTCTGCCTCTGTAAGGCCTAAAGACTCTCCTAGATTAATACAAATAGATTCTAGCGCCTTAGCAGTACAATTCAGCTCCTGAGTCTTCATGGCTACTTCATCAAATATTTCTCCAAGTTCTGTCTTTGCCATTTCTTTAGTAACAACTTGATAAAGAGGATAATCATCCTCATCCTGCTCTATTACTATCTTTTTTTCCACGCACCTTTTTGCTCTTGCCTTTGCTATTGATAGCATATAATCAATACTTCCATCTTTAGGTAATGGATAATTCATTTTTACATACCTCCTATTTTATAAAAATGTGTTCAAAAGACTCTATCTTACCCCTTTTTGTATTCAGTATCATCGCTTCCAAAATCAAACGATATTAATTTGTAAATGAACTTTACAACTGCCCCGCTTACTTTCTCAATAATCTTTGAAATCTTATCAAACAATTTTCTACCTCCACTAATTTAGTTACTTTTTTGTATATTGCTGTTCCCTCCACATAAATAATGGAAATAGATTATTTTTTACGTTATTTTTTCAATGAATTTTCTTTACCAGTAATTCCATGTTTGCGTATATTTATCAATGCTATCTATTCTTTGAACAACAGAACCACTCCAATTTGCTCCTCTGCTACAATGAACAATGTAATGTCCAGGGCCTGCTTGTTCAGTACCGCCAACAGTATATCCTGGAATACCTTCAGATAAATAACCCAAGTAAATTACCACATGGCCTGTATAGGACATACCATTTTTTGTACCCCCCTCGCTATGTGATATTGCTGAACCTGCAGTCCTATTAGAAGAACCTTTATAGTATGCAGCACGCATACCTGTAGTATCTATTCCAAGAGTTCGATAAATTACTCCACCAACGAAGCCTGAACAGTCGGTTATACCTCCTGTGTGGTAATATCCATTTGTATGACCTTTTAATGAATAGGTCCAATTACCAACCTCACTTAAAGCCTCTTCTATTACATCAAGCTGGGCTTGCCCTATAGTTGGATAAGCCTCTTTTATCTGTTTCATAAGACTTTTGATTTGAGATTTGGTTAATCGCGCACCTGCTCCTGTAGGAAACGCTACATCAAAGCCTTCCCACAGTTCGTTTGCATCACCATACGGAACTTCATTAACTCCCTGACTCGGGTCATCATCAACATAATAAGTCCCGTATACGTCAGGTAAGTCATTAAATTCAGAAGTCCAGCTTCCATCTTCTTTTACCCAACCACCGAACTCTTCTACATCATCTTTTTTGGTTGCTGTAGCATCCGAACTAAAGGTGTCAATAAACCAATCTATCAGATTTCTAACACCAATTACTAGCCATTCGGCAGGTGTTTTGAGGTACTGTGTAAATCCCCAATTATCCACTTTATTAGTCCATGCCTTTTGCCAGTCCTCAAAGGTTTTATATTCCTTTGCTTTAGGAGTTGATGAAGTACCAACTGACAATTTACCATCAACATATTCGCTGGCTGTATTTGAAAAATCAGATGCGTCTAAATATCGCGGTATTGCAAACGCATCATGCTTAGCCAAATTCTCATATGTCATATCCATAGTAAGTGTCACTGATGGGCTAATATGACCTCCACAATGGCCTAAACATATATAATAGGTTGTGTAACAAGACTCTGAATGTTCGTGTTCAGGTATAGAACATGTCTGTATACCTTCATGAAAGCAACCGCCATTATGTGTATGTTCTCTTCGCCGACAGGTAAGAACTTTTACCGATGTATAGTGATCACATTTTCCACAAGCATCATAAGGCACTTCATTTGCAAAAACTCCAACTGATGTCATATCAGGAGTTATCTCGGCGCCTAATGTCTCTAAAGATGCAGTCAAAAATGTACCAAACTCCGATCTTTTTTTATTAACAGCTGAATTATATTCCCTAGAATATCCATGAATATAAACATTTGAACATATTTCCTTTGGCCTAGTAACTTGAACTACAGCAGCTTTCTCTGGAGTTGCGTCTTCTGTATGGATTGAAACTTCACCTTCATATAAACATTCCTCTTTACACTCTTCTATGTCCTCATAGCCATAAACTACGTCACCATTTGCATCACGCAATGCATCATGACTATATATGTACATCATATATACATAACCCTTAACGGTGAAATAGTTATTAAAATCAATTTCACCCAAGAACCTTTTATGAGCCATTGAACAAATTGCTTGTAAATTGGCAGATACACCCGGCAACTCATATCCTTCCACAACACCCTTTTCTGTTGAATATATCTTTGTCACTTCAGCTTCATCAACTTGTTTTGTCCAAGCCAAATTATCCGAAGGAACCGCAGTATCATCAGATAAGTAATATGTCTGAGCATCGTTTTCCAGTGCCAATTCAAGCTCTGCTGCTAAATCAACGCTGGTTTCATTAATAATAAGCTGCATATAATTGGTCGCACCAAGAGCATCAGCCAACATATTTGCAGGATTATAAGCTGTCGCGAAATGAGCTAAAAGACCACAAACACCACTTACAACACCTGAAATAATTACTGGAAGTACAATAGGAATGACCGCAATTAAAATCAGAGTTCCGATAGTCTTCTTCACTTTTCTTTTAATCGCATTCACAAGATTATTGAAAAAATTAATCGGATTATGTTGATAAATAAATCTAAATGGCGCCGTTATCCTTCGACCCATTTTAAAAACAAATGAATTTCTAACTCTGCTACCCAGATTATATTTAAAACGAAGTATTCTAATCTTAGCTCCTTGTAACCTATATCTTGCATTTGTAAGAGCATACATTTTAGACGAAGGATTCATACCTTTCATTCTTTTGTTTAGTTTTGCTCGTTTTAATCCAGCACGTTCTCTCGCTCTAATATTCCTAGCCTGTTTTCTTTGTCTTTTAGCTGCCAGTTTTTCTCCAGCACTTTTCTTTCTGATTTTGTTTGAAACAGCAGTTTTAGTATTTTTTCTATATTCTTTACGAGCCTTTTTTGTGTTTGTATTTCTAATATAATTAGAATTTGCTCCGATTCCAGTTGCCTTTGAAATACCAGCGGCAATTGCATGTACCGGCTTGCTTGTTGCAATATTAACTGCTGTATTAGCAACCATTTTTGTAGAAAAGCGGACTGTAGCAATGGCGGCTTTTCCTGACATTTGATAAAATCTTACACCTCTTGTTATGTCTTCACCCATTATATATTGACTTACAAGGGCGCGGCCATATGCTCGATTTCCACCATTAATATTTTCATTCAAGCCATTTTTTCTATAGAAATCAAGTTGGCCTTGTAATTGCTGGGCCAATTGAGTGTTGCCAGCTTGTTTAGCTTTATTAATAGCTCTTACAACGTTATTAACTGAAAATGAACTAATACGCGCATCTTTGCACATTTTACTTTCTAGCTTAGACTTCATCTCTTTCATGGCTTGTACTTTGTTTTTGCCAGCGACACAATTAGAAATATCATTACCCTTGCCATAGCCTAAACTTGAAAGTATTGCTTTTGTATTGGCATCACTAAAATCAATATGATTGTAGCTATTTATTGCTCTAGATTCTGTATAATGATAGCCAATAGAATCACTAACAGCCATGATTTTTAACAGTCTTGCACTATTATCATAACCAACATTATTTTCTCTATCTTTTCTACCGTTGGTAGCAACGTCGGCAATTTGCTCTCGTAAACTCGTTGAATTTCCGTTCCCTGAATTTACTCGACCATCAATAACCGTATAAATTGTAGCTCTAGTATTGGAACTATGTATTTCTCTATCATTAGAATTTGTAGCCATAAAACTTCTCCTTACTTTTTGGCTAATTGCTTTTTTTAATCAATAAGATCGTCTCTTGCTTGTGTTGTATTATATTTTTCATCTGTAGCTTGAAGTAATGCCGAAGCTTTAATAGAACATACATCGATATCGTTTCGCTTGATAAAATTAACTGTATCAAGAGAGATAAGCATTTTTACTACATTGCCACCAACCTCTTCATCCCCCAAATACTCTTTAATTGCTCTATCTGTGGGAAGCTCTCTAGTTAAATAACAAATCAGGGGATTGATAATATTAACTTCATAAATATCTGGATTTACTTCTTCGGAATGAATATCACCGATGTTTTCTCTTTCTAAGAGATTAATCATAAACACCGGTATATCGAATTCCTCATTTGCTAAATTTTTAGACTGTTCTTCATAAAAATTATTTAGTCGTCTCCAGAAAATTCTAAGAGCTGGATCAGTATGAGAACCAAAGTAAATAGAAAGTGTTGCAAGATCAGGATGTAAAACGTCGTAGCTTAGAACAACCTTTTTAGGCATAAGTTGATATACCTTATCTGCCTCAGCTGAGTATTCTTCGTTCTCATTCATCTTATAACTCTGATAGCTGATAATAGCTTTCGATTGTTCTGAAGGGAGAATTCCAGATAGTCTTGAACAGAAATCTTTGATAATTTCCGGGGTTAATTCTTCGTTTTCAGGTTCTTCTGAAATGGAAATTTTACTTCTACCATATGTTGGTGAGTTTTCCATATGTTCTATGGAGTGCTTATAGTATTCTGAATATTCCATATTTATCTCCTTTTCTTAAATAGATAATGTAGAAATTAATAGTCTTAATAAATAATGGGAAAAAAGTATTTTAAGCAGATAAAATATGTTAGAATACCATGGATGTTTTTTTATAATACGACATTATTTAATCTGAAAATAAAAACATTGCGAGGATAAAATTATGAAGACATTATTAATTATTGGTTCGTTTTTTCTTTCAATAGGAATTGCTGTTTTTATCTATGTAGCAATAGTTGAAAAGGTTTTTGCCGTAATTGCAGATAAGCTCTATGATAAGCGTTATATCTCTTTTACAGGAACACAAGTAGCAAATAAACTATGTCATCCATTTTTTATGATTTTTATTCCAATGTTATTTGGAACAATTGTCTGGTGCATAGGCGCTTATTATTTAGCCCATGATATACTTATGAAGGCATTTCCTGTAATAGCTGTTATTGCAGGTTTCTATGTATTTATATTTATCTTAGATATCATCTCTAAGCTTCTTTCAATTGGTCTTATTATTATTCGTTTCATATTGGTTGTAATGATAATAGTGATAACTATTTATTCTGTTATCCAATGCTTTTGTTAACACAAAACTTACGATATAAATATATACCCCTTTTTCTGGACGCCTTTATGGCAACCAGAGAAAGGGGTTATTATTATGACATTCTAATCATCTATCTTTGTTGTTATTGCATCAAATATCTTACCCTTAGGGAAATCATCAACAAACGGAATAGTCTGATTGGCTGTATATATCAGTCCTCGACCAGGTACATCAGTTGAGATGTAGCTTATATCTGATTCAGACAATCCCATTAGATTCTGTAAAATACCTCTATTGATTGGAGCTTGTCCAAGAAGATAAATAAATGACGAGTTATTAATGATAGCTCTAGCACCTGGAGCATTTAAGAACTCTTCAACATCCTGTGTGATAGCTGCTGGAGCACCAAGGAACTTACGACATCTTTTCCAAATCTGAGTTAAATAATCAGCAGAACTTTGGGTTTTAAGAAGTAAATGTGCTTCATCAAAATAAGCGTATGTCTTCTTTTTTGATCTACTATTTCGCTGCATTGAATTAAATATTTCTGACAAACAAACTTTAAGACCTAATTCCTTAAGGTTTGAACCTATATTTTTAATATTGTAAATTGTAAGACGATTATCTACATCTACATTTGTCTTATGGGCAAATACATCATAAACACCCGTAGTATACTGCTCCATAATAACAGCAAGCTCTTGCGCTTCTGGCTGTTCCTGACTAAACAATTCGTCGAAAAGATTTACTAATGTTGGGCAATATGCTCTATCAATAGTTGGACGACGACCATTTGCATCTGGTGGAAGCTCTTGCAAGTGAGTTAAGTATGGTCTATAGATATTTGTTAAACAGCGGTTGACAATAGACTTCTGCGTTGGAGTAAGTGATGCATTATATCCAATCATTGTCTCAAGCAAACCACAAACAAAGTCAATTTTCATTGATACAGGATTAATACCTGGATCTGCTGATGTATCAATATCCAAATCAAGTGGATTGATATAAATACCATTACCCGGAGAAATATTAATTACAGTTCCATTAAGGGCACCTGCAAGTGGGGAATACTCACCATCGGGATCAACAATGTAAATATCTGCATCGGAATTTAGGAATACCTGAAAAATCTCACGTTTTGCGGAGAATGATTTTCCTGTACCCGACATACCCAAGAATAATGCATTGTAGTTAGTTGCCTTCCAGCGGTCATATACAATAAGCGATTTATTAATAGTATTTACGCCGTAGTATAAACCATGTTCATCAAACTTATTGATTTCATCAAATGGCATCATAATACCAAGTGATTCCGTGGTATACATTACCTCTTTGTTAAGAAGCCTGTCTTGCCCTAAAGGAAGAGCTGTCATAAGTGCTCTCTCTTGCTCAGAAAATGCTACAGTCATCTTACACATCATTTTTTCAGCAGACTGCTTTATCTCTTTTTGCTGAATATTTAAGGCATCCATATCCTTGGCAAAATGAGCGCCAACAAAATTTGCGTAGAACAATTTTTGATCGCGGTTATTAATATCATCCTGTAACTGTTCAATGGTTTCTTGACGCTTTCTAAGGTCTGCATTAATAAGGTTTGGATCCTTACCTTTTGAAGCTCTATCATCCATTTTGGCTTCAATCTCGGCGGATACATTTACGGCCTGATCAGAAACTTTTTTAATAGCTGCTGCTTGCTCAATTGGCGAAATATGAAGTGTAAACACCGATGGAAAACTCACTTCAATAATAGATGAAATAAAATTGGCATTAAGCCAATTTGCTACACCTGAAAGATATAGCGATTGTCCTACATTATCATTAATTTCAAATCTATTGCTATAGAACTTCATATAATCAGGGGCTACAATATCTTTAGGTGTAAGTCCCTTTTTCTTTAAATACTCAAGGTCTAGATGTGTCTTTCCCTTTTCATCATGTGTAAACCAAAAGTTTGGTTCATCATTTAATAATTTAGAAATAATCTCTAGTCTTTCAGCTGTATTTAACTCTTTAAGAGGCATTTTTGTTATCTTCTCAAAATTATGGGAAATCTCACCTGAAAGAGTTTCAATACGCTGTACTGCTTTATCAACAGAATCTGCCGAAACAATAAACGTAAGGTATCTTTTGGTAGAAATAGAATTACGAGATTTCTTCATATTTTCGGTGATAATAGTAGACATTTCTTTTCTATATTCATCGAAAACATCTCCTTTCTCAATAGGGAGAATTGGAGCAAGTTTCTTATCAGGATCTTCCTGTTCATTTACAAATGTGAAGAAGATATCTTCCTCAGGCTGACAGATATTTAAGAATGATGTATATGCTTCATAAATTGTGAGCTGCTCTTCTTCATCCTTTGTTCTGAACGAAATATCATCAAATGCAAATGATTTAGAAAATCGCTTTGGGCCAATCTGGAAAATGCCAGTATCCGCAAGTACACATTCCCAATCAAGAGTATCCTGAACAGTATGAACTACCTTTTTAGCTGTTTTTTTCTTCTTTTGTTTCATTTCAGCAGCGGCAGAATCTCTGTCGTCGCCGTTTTTATTTTTTTTGCTAGAAGTATCTACCTTTCCCTTAGCTTTTGTATTTTCATTCTTCTTTTTAGAAAATAGACCCATGCGTTAAACTCCTTGTTTAAAAATTAAAGTGTTTAATAACATTTTATTGTTTTTGATTTTTTTGCTCTGTCTTTAATATCAGAGCTTTTTAAAGGCTTATTAAATTCTTTTTCATGTTCAACACGATCATACGCCTTTACTCTAACTGCTGGTTTCAAAAAATTATCTTGTAATATTGGAATAATAACTTTTTCTAAAGGTTGTCCAAAAGGTTTAACATTACCCCAAGCAAAAAATACAATTAATATTGCCGCAGCCACATAAAATTTAATCTCTTTAGGCACGTAACTTGGCAGAATTTTTAAATCTATCATTGCTGCCAAACTCAATCCCGCACCATAAATTATTGTTTGTCTTGCAGTAAAATTACCTACTAATTTAGCTTCATATTTCAATATATCCTGTGGAATTGGAGCACCAATCATGCAACCACCTCCTTAAATGAATCAACAAGCGCTGTGAAATATTTAGTTTTAGTTGAAACCACATTAAGTCCTAAAATACCAAAGGTTTCTTTTGCATATCTTGTCAATTCATTAAAACTTGAAATCTTTTTTGCTTGAATATATTCGGTTAAATTATCAAGAACATTCTCATAATCATTACCAGCAGAAGTTTTTGTCATATCCATATGCTAACTCCTTTTTCTAAGGGCCCTACAAGCCACGTTATTATTAAGCGCCAAATACGTCATTTGTTATTCCGATTGATTTAAACATTACCGAAACCATGGAAAAACCTATACCTAGCAGTATTATTAAAGCTCCCATAATATCATCACCACCTAATATGGAATCGGAAGCACTTGTTATGATGTAGGTCGCTACAGATGATATAGCTACAAGCACCGCTACTTGAGCACATACGGCTAAAAATTTCTTTAAATATCTTCCACCAGCACCTCTCCAACCATCATCGGCTAGAAGCCCCATTGCAACTGGAATAAAAATTCCTCTAATGCTCATTTCAAGCAATCTTGAAAATGAAATAAAATACATGACCGCAAGCATAGCAGATGCTGCTAGGCAAATTAACAGGCCTGATGGTAGAACTGAAGCAAGGTTAACAATACCTTTTACCATATCAAGGGAACCGTCTACTGGAAGGGACGCTACATCAGCTTCAAATAGCTTTCTTGCCATATAATTTCCCCAATCTGTACTATCAGAATAGGTAGCCCCTGTACTTTCCAAGTACGTCTGTAAATATACTCCCAGTTCATTACCTATGTTATATAATGCGCCGTATATCTTATCTGCATTTACTATAAATGCAGCGGCAATAAAGAAACGAGCGAAGTGTTTTATAAAGGTTTCAATTGTCAATCTTTCTTCTTTAGCTAATTCAATGACTGATGTCAGGAAGAATAAAAGTGTAATTGCGAAGCCTACCGGTTTTAAACCTTCAATAGCATTTTTTACAAAGCTAGTAAGCGCGGATTGTATTGTTGCGATATAAGAACCTTCTCCAGCACCAGCCATAATATCTGTAGCAGAACTAGTTGCATGGTAAATATATTTTAGAGCCGTACCATAAATACCCCCTCCATCAATTGTAAAAGTTTGATACCAGTTAGAAGCATCATCCCATGTGTATGATTCTCCACCACCTGTTATATAGGTATCTGTTTGCCAACTAGTTGAATTAATATCATCTTCACTTAAAGCTGATTCAACAGAAAATGATGTTGTGTTACCACTGCTTGAAGACAAATTATTTTGTACGTTTTGCAGTGTAGGAAGTATAAATACACCAAAAAACAGGAATACTGCTCCAAGAACTACATCCTTACCACCGGCATGTAATTCATCACCATTGCTATTTCTAAAACCAGCAATAATTTTAAATACACCTGGAAGAACAAAAAATACTCCAATAACAGATATAATCATTGAAAGAATGTTATAAAAGTCATTAAAATATGTATTTAAATTTCCCATGTTTGTCCTTTCTTACAAAAAAGGGACATCTTCTATAATAGAAAAGTCCCTTTTTTCTTTTCCCATAATAGTTTTAGAGTGCCTGAGAAATAAGCTCAGAGATTGAAGGCCAAGCAAAGACTCTAAAGAAGATAAGCGCAAGACCTACGATTACTCCCTTTGCAGAATCATGAATATCATCGCCTCGACCTTCCTTGAATGCTGTAAATACCTTGTATGCCGATGGAAGAAGGTAATACAAACCAACAAGTGCGAATACTGTTACCAAAAGAGTTGCGATAGAAATTGCACCATTCTGGATTCCAGAAGAATCAGAAGACGCAGCAAATACTGTAATTGGATGGCATATCGCTGTTGCTGTTGTTGCTCCCATCACATATGCTCTACCAGCCCTTGTTTTAAGTGATGAAAGAACCGAATTACTTTTTTTCATAAATTTTAACCTCCGTTTTTAAAAATAAAGATTTTGTTATTCTATGAAGAATCCATTTATTGTTCTTCTCTTAAGTAATGGGAATGGAATATTTTTTATAGTAAAAAAACGTGGATTTAAAAATTTTTTTGTAAAATTAATATGCGACCCCGCCCAATTATTATCCCTCTTGCCTAATTAACTGTAGTTCTTCTATAAACAACTCTTTTGTAATAAGTTCATTTTTAGCATTATCAAGTTCCTCTTCTATTGCTTTTAGCTTACGTTCTAATTCTTTAATTCTTCCGCTATCAGTTTTTTCAACTTTGCCTGAGAGCATGTTAAGAGTTATACCTTTATACGCTTTCAAAAGCATATTAATAAAGAATGCATTGAGCAGAATTATCAAAAGGCCAACTACTCCAAGGATTTTTTCTACATACAAATATGTAGCCCAGGAATCCGCGTTAAAATTAATAATTGATACGGTCATGTCTGGATTATTCTTTAAAATATCAAAGCAATCATTAAGAGACATAATGTGTTTCATTGAAACGACAAATAGGATTCCTACATAAACGCTTAATATAATTGTTACTAAGATTACATAAAGAACATTTAGTTTTTTCTTTTTCATATATGCTCCTTACTAGAAAAATATTGTTACAGTATGAAAGCGCGATGAATCAATATACTTGATTGATGTTGAACTATAATACTTTGCTATATATCCTCTATCAAAAAGAATTTCTTCGGCAGCTAACAAACCATCTTCTGTTGCAAAACAAAGAGTTAAATATTTATCACCATCTTCCACACTGGCAGCAATTTTCTTTTCAATCACTGCATCATCAAATACCTCATAATAAGAATTGTCTTTTATAAAATAACAAAGATCTGTTGCATTGCATGAAATCGTAGTACATGAAGGCACGTAATCCGTCACACAATCTGGCAGAACATTGAAATATGAATAATTGACATAACTTATTTTTTCATCATCTAAAATGAATTTACTATCACCATTTGTTAAATCCGACATGTAATAATTGTTATCTATAATACTTACATTCCAAGAATGATTTTCTTCATCAACTACGCCATAGATAGTGGCACATGGGATCCCACACTTTTGCATCAAATATGAATATCCTTGAGAATATCCCCCGCAAACAGATTGATTAAATAAAAATACAGATAACATATCCTGATTATGAGTTGTATCAGTCACATAGGATGTGTTTTCAATTACTTTTTCAAACAAATATTTTGAAATATCATATTCGTTGTAAGTATCAGGTATTTTTTCAATCCAGCTATTTGCCACATCATCTGCCTTAGAAAGTAATTCCTCATATGAATCTTTATCTTCTGTGTAACTTGGATAAATAATAAAATTATTCCTATCAACAATATTTGATTTGTCTTTATATACATATCCTGATATATAAAAGATTTCCGGATGATCTGAAAGTATATTTCTATATGCCAATTCGATGTCTTCTTCCGAGCCAGTTACTATCACTTCGCTTTCGAAGTTCTGAAATGCCAAAAGGAGTTCATCGTATATTACTTTGCAGTTATCAGATAACAAATCATAACAAATTGTATTGACGGCCGTAGATTCTCCAGCAATGGCGGAAGTTTTTATTTTATCATTGGAATTTTGGCCGTCGGTTGAATCATTTGCTTTAAATGAAAAACCTGAACAAGCTACCAAAGAAATGATGATAATTGCACATAATGCTAATGTATGAATTGTTCTTTTCATAAATTTAGTCCTTTAATCGAGAATATCTTCCCCCGATTCGTTATCATCCGAATCGCTATCGGGAATAACTATATCTTCTTCCTTACTTATAATTTCAGAAGATGATGTTTCTCCTGAAGTGCTATTTTTTGAATCATCTTCTGTAGATTCATTATTAGTAACCTTGTCTTCTGCCTCTCCTGATAAGCTATCTTCTACAGATTCTTCTGAAATATTGCTTTCATTTTCAATCTTTTCTACTTCGAGTATTTCTCCATAACTCTCCGCTTCTAATACCTCATCTTCAGATCCAGTTTCAATATCATATGATTTGGAATCAATATATTTTGTATAAACAGCATCATGAGTTACAATCTCTTCAACATCGGACCAATCCATATCACTAATCTTAGGATGGTCAATATCATAAAACTCTGGAATGATTACCTTAGAACCTCTTAACAAACGACTAGATGAACTCATTTGATAATCAGTTCCGTCTTTCTTTGATAAGATGTTAAATGTAACAGTGTAATAATATTGATTCTCTATTCCTGTGATAGTAAGAATATCTCCATCAAACGAATCACTATATCGAAAGGAAATCGTCTTATCTTCTACCGAAAAACTATGTTCAATTTCATTTTCTCCATAAAAAACATTGTAGTTATGGCCTGCAATTCTTTCTATGTCTTCATCAGATAATTTGATGGTAACAAGCAAATCATATCCTTCAATTGGAGTAAAAATATTGTCATTTCCATCGACTATAGAAAGACCAGTTACAATCTGAAAATATGGATGTTCAATAAAATTTGATTCTGTATCTTCATTACTCCATGCTTCTAAAATTGGTTCTTTAATTGAATCTGGTGCAGAGACATCATAATCGAGAACTAATTTAGAACCTGCTGGTAACATTCCAGATACGGTAATCTGTGACTCTTCGTCAGTTAATTCCTGATAACTAAGATTAAGCCCTTCATTTAATACTGTAATATTCAATGTAGGATTTGATAAACCATCAACAATCTCATATGAAGTAGATACATTAGCTTCAAGAGTATACGATAAGGTCTCGTCGTTTAAATTATTAGTATCGTCTTTTGCGATATTTGAATAATCATCATAATTAAAGCTTATATCGATACTGATTTCTTCATCTCCATCTTTACCTTTTACTATCGCTGTAACTGTTTTTGGAAGAGCCCCTTCTATTTCTTCAATTGAAGGCGTACAATCGAATTTAATATTAGATAAAGGCTCAAATTTGATAATTTTCCCAAGGTCTTCATCCTCCTCTTCGATGAGCTCTTCCTCCTCTTCGATGAGTTCTTCATCTTCATCAAGATTTTCATCCTCTTCAATTGGGTTGCCATCTTCATCAAATAGCTTTTCTTGTTCTAGTGCTTCTTCTTCATCTGAAAACTGTTCTGTTTCCACAGTATCTTTTTCATCACCATCCTTTTCATTTGAGTTTTCGTCTTCTGAAGTATCTTCTGACTGACTGTTAGAAGATTCATTTATCTCCTGTACAGTGTCATTCGAAACCTCCTCGCTTTCTGGGGTGGATTCGACAATTGTTTCTTCTGGCATTTCTTTTGCAAATGCTACCAGAGTACTATTTGTTATCATTAATCCAGCCATTAGCATTGAAAATAATTTTCTTTTCATAATTGTCAGTTCCTTTTCTTGTGGTTTTATAAAACAATTAGTGACACTTATTTAAATAATGGTTTTAATATTTTTTTTGAGTTTTTTATTTTGAAATTTAAATAAAAAAAACTAGAGGACGGGGTTATAGGTCCAAAAATAAAATGGACCACTAACTCCGTCCCCTAGGTTTATCTTTCACATTCCACATCCCATTGTGGTTGCTCTATACTAATCACCTGATTAATAGTCTCCGCCTCCGGTTTATGGGATTTGAACATATATTTTTTTTCATAAGGATCTCGTTGTTCGGTAATTATCTTTTTTGATTTTAATGAATCTTGCGATTCTAGTGTTGGATATTCAATAACATTTTCATC
>JAEEGL015269937.1_pt1 | contig 15521 bp, 7 predicted proteins | sample 9134231 | NCBI WGS metagenome assembly JAEEGL01 (sample SAMN16246548, study PRJNA631951) | gut metagenome | biome: gut microbiome; feature: rumen; material: fiber-attached | host: Bos | place: Iran: Karaj | collected 2018-10
CCATCTCTTCCTGAGGAACAACTTCCTTGATGGCTGCAAAAAGCTCCTCGGGAACCGCACAGCTTGTGTACTCGTGCTTGGGCTTACCAACCTCTGCTACGATGCCCTTGAAGAACTCGATGATCTGAAGGTTCACATCGTGAGCCTTGTAGATAGCCTCCTTCATCTTCTCCTCAGGAATCTCGTTGGCACCGGCCTCGATCATGATGACCTTCTGACCAACTGAAGCAACTGTGAGCTTGAGGTCTCCCTGGTTCCACTGCTCCTGTGTAGGATTGACAATGAGCTCGCCGTCGATCATACCGATCTGAGTCATTGCGCAGGGGCCGTCGAAAGGAATATCTGAGATTGACACTGATACAGATGCTCCGAGCATTGCTACAAGCTCGGGACGGCACTGGGGATCAACTGCCATAACCATAGTCTCGATAGTAACGTCATTCCTGTAATCCTTGGGAAAAAGAGGTCTCATAGGGCGGTCGATAACGCGGCTTGTAAGTATCGCATTCTCTGAAGGCTTGCCCTCTCTCTTGTTGTATCCACCCGGGAATTTACCGACTGCATAGAACTTCTCGCCATACTCAACTGAAAGCGGGAAGAAATCAATTCCGTCTCTTGGCTTTGCTGAAGCTGTTGCTGTACAGAGAACAGTTGTGTCACCATACTGCATAAAAGCACAGCCGTTTGCCTGTTTGCCTACCTTGCCGATCTCAACCTTAAGTGTGCGACCAGCCAGTTCCATTGTGTAAGTTTTTACCATTTTTTCTCCTTCTTCTGCTCATCCGCGGCCCCTCATCCATGAGACTCGTTTCCCTATGCTTCGGGCGCGTGTGCATTAAAACATGTTTGTACTTTGCTATAGAAAAGCGCTTCGGTGCGCAAATTCTCAAATAACGCATAAAAGACGGAACAAGCCGGCAATCACCGCCTTATCCCGCCTTTGATATTCGGAAAATTACTTTCTCAGACCGAGATCTGCTATAAGCTTACGATATGCCTCAATGTCTTTCTTCTTGAGGTAACCGAGAAGGCTACGTCTCTGTCCAACCATCTTAAGAAGACCTCTTCTTGAGTGGTGATCCTTAGGGTTCTTCTGAAGGTGCTCATTGAGCTCCTTGATCCTCTCTGTAAGGATTGCTACCTGAACCTCAGGTGAACCTGTGTCGCCGGCCTTTCTTGCAAACTTCTCGATAACTGCTGTTTTCTTTTCCTTTGTGATCATCTTTCTTCTCCTTTTGAAATATGTTCTGATCCGTAAGATTTGCTGATCAGAACTGATCGGCCATTACCAGGGCCCGGTTGGAGTATCCTGGGTCTTAGTAAAGGTAGTTACTGCTGCTGTCAGTCTTTGGACAGCCATATCATCATAACATACTATATATCTAGTGTAAAGTAAATTTTATGTTACTGTTCAGACAGATCTTCTCCGGTTCCAATGTAGCTTGACATACCATAAAAACTATCGAGCGGCAAAAAGCTTTCCAGCTTTTCATCCCGCGTTTTCACATCTGCCTCATAAATACAGTTATCGATGGAATCCCTCATGGCATCCTTAAGGATATCCGTAAAGCTGTCTGTATACTTGATCACCCTGACTCTCATTTTCAATCCGTATTTTGCCAAAGCTGCATTTGCTGCTCCTCTTACAAGCCCGTAGCAGATCTCGCTGTCACCTCCTGCCATTGCCGTGACATAAAGAGTTCCATCACAGCACTGGACAAGAATGATTCCGACTACGCCGTTCTCTTTTTTTATGACCCTGGACACATCCTGATCGGAGAGCCCGAAAGCAGCCTTAGGATCAAATAGAAATGAAGCATTCTGAAGGTCCTCTGCCTCTTTGCGAAGAGAGATCATCTCGTCCCTTCCAAATCCCGAAAGAGGCACGGTGATGTCTTTTCCAAGATCAGCCTTGTCCCGGAACGTCCTCTTTATGACGCCTTCAAGGCTCGCCTTCCATTCACCGCACAGTTTCTTCCCCGGATAAAAAGAGTATTCCTCAAGGAAATCATTTTCAAGAGGACACAGTTCTTTTCTCGCGTCACTGTCAAAAGAATAGAGAAAAAGCTTCTCCGCTTTCTGTTTTTTGGCAAAGCCGAATGCAATTCTCATAAGTCTTGTGCCTATTCCGTGCTTTCTTAGTTCTGCCCGCACAAAAATCCACTCAACTGTCACCTGCCCCTCTCCCAGCTTAAGAATGAGAAGACCGGCGGGCACATCGTGCTCGCCTTTTTTGAAGTCCTCAATGACAGTACCAATGACGATCCTGTCAGGAAAACTCGCCCTCTCCATGATGTTAAAGGGATCAAGCTCCGAGAAAAAGATCTGATGTTCCTTAAGCAGTATAGCTTCTTTCATATATCAGCCAAAAATCCTCTCTATTACCATTTTGATGACATCCATCGTTCCAAAGATTCTATCCTCAACATCTTCCTGAATATTAATTCCATACTTCACAGACTTGAAGATATTTACGCGCTTTAATGCCTGTCTCCACTTTTCATTGATGACGTCACTCATGACATTTACAAAGTTGTCCGGAGCGCTCATATCTGCCCGCATCTCCTTTTTGGCATCGCCCTTTTTTCCTGTTGCAAGAAGAAGCGGCATGCGGATAGCTTCCATCAGGTTGTCAAGCAGCCTTTTTTCTTCATTCTCCTTCTGCCCTTTTTCATAAGCGATTCTCTTTTGTTCATTGGCAGTTTTCTTTTGTTCATCGACATTTTTCTTTTGTTCCTCGACAACTATCTTCTTTTCATCGGCATTTTTCTTTTTTTCGTCATCCTTAACAATATAACTGCGATATGCCTTAAATGCAACCTCTGCGCGTCTTCCGTACTGCGGATCGTTAAATATCTCCTTAAGTTCACGCTCTGCCTGACCAATATTCTTCTTATTAAGAAGCATATCCCTTGTCTGCTTCTCTATAGCGGTAATATCGATATAAGCTGACTTTCTCTTGAGCTTCTCCTCCTTCTCATCCGTAAGATTCTTTTTCAGTTCTTCAAATTGCCTAACCCTTTCAGGAATCTGACGGTCCTCTTCCGAGAGCTCATAATCTTCCAGCCGTTCGTTTAGCTCATAGGTAAGTGCAGAATCAATTACTTCATAGGCTATGTCGTGGTAGTTCTTTTTTGCCCTCTTTATACACTCTACAGCAGCCTTTGTGAGCCTTTCTATCTCAGCTTTATCTTTGCCCTCATCCTGAGCCTTGCGAAGCTCTTTTATGGCACCAACTACATCCAGAGTTCTCATGGAATCCCTCAGATCCTTTAATAACTCCTTCTTCTGTTCAACAGTCAGTGCTGACAGTATCTTGTTATTGTCATCTTTCGTCTTTTGTGCATCCTTCTTTTCAGGCATTTTCAATCCGAATTTTTCAAAAGGTGCATACCACTCCTTTCTTCTCATAACTCTTTTTGCAGCCTGCTCGTAATTCATATCTATTGAACCGGCATCGCCCAGGACTGTATTAAAGAGTATCTCGTCTTCAATCTTAATAAAATCATTAATGCTGGCAAACCCTCCTGCAAACAGATCATCTACCCATTCTCTTCTCTCTGTACTCGTATCGGTGATAAGTGCAGCAAGATCATCATCATTGTCCGTGAGCATGGTCATTCTGATATTGTCACTGCCGACGCCGTCAATCGAAGCAACCTGTTCAAATCTCTGTTTGATCTTAAAGACAGTGGCATTCTGAGCACTTTCAATGAGTTTTATAGAGTTCTGAACCTCCCTTATCTCGTTGTTAAAAGAGTTGATGGTGTTCTGGACCCTGAGCTGGCACTGCTGGAAACCATAAATTGCAGGCGGCAGCTCAAATCCGATCTTCTGGGCCCGCACAAGTGCCGCTCCTATCCTCTCTGCGCTGGACTGGTAATTTCCAAGCTTCATTACCTCATTGAATATGTCCTGGAGCTCTTTTCTCTTTTCTGACAAAAGAGTCTTGGACTCCTCGCTGAGCAGAGCTTCAAATCCTGTCATGAAGCCATCGCCGTTTCCTGCAGCAGCCGCCATGAGCATAAGTGTTATCTTTTCCCTCTGGAATTCATTGATCTTTGTCGCATTGCCGAAGTCAATGATAGTCAGGTGGCTGTCACTGAGCATGATATTTCCGGCGTGGAGATCTCCGTGGTAGTAGCCTTCGCCAAATACCGCTTCCGTTACCCACTTCTGTGCCATTTTGCAAAGGAGCTCCTGCTGGTTTTGAAGCACCACAAGATGCTCGCTAAGCCTGGCCTTTATGCTCTGGATATCTGTTCCGGGAGCAATCTCGAGGACAGGGTTATCCCCTTTCATCATGATCCTGCCATTGCCGTCTTTCTTGTAAAATCCACCTAGCAGCTCATCTCTTGTAGCCTTTGACTTTTTCAAAACGCCTACTACCGTATCGCCCTCAGCGCGGTTTACCATCATTGCATTGGGAGTCGGATTTGCAAGACGGCTGACACTCATCGCGGTTACGTTTCCGCTGTCATATATCTTTCCAAGCTCGCAGTTTCTTGCCTCTATCGTGAGGTCAAGCTCCTCTAGATATCTCTCCATCTGACCTGCATAGGTCTTGGCCATTCCTTTTCCGGCATCCTTGGCACACTGCTCCATTATCTTTTTCTCGCGCAGCATGCGGTTTCGTACATCGGGTCTGAGGAGCTTTATAACAACCTCTTCAGGAATCTCTTTGCCCCTGGTATAGACCTTGCACAAAAATGCCTGTCCCACCGATGCGGCACCGAGAGATTTTGTGATGGTTATCTTCCTTATCTGGCCATCAGAGCGCTCAATAAGGGAAAGAAGCTGTGCCTCTACGATAGGCATAGGAATATCTGCAAGATTCTGCTTAATATCATCAAAGGCATCCTCAAGTCCCTCGGGGATAAGTGACCCCGGCATTCCCTGAAGGAGCTTTTGAAGAAGCGGTCCTGCGCCCTTAAACATACCTCCGACAAATGGTGAGAGCGCCTTCATCTTTTCCTCTTTTGTGGCATCCTCGGGAATGTCTGCAGGCTTCATGTTACGAAGCGCACTTGCAAGCATACTGCGAAGGTCTATCACACTGCTCTTTGCAAAATAGCTTGAGAGAACATTTCTCAAAAACTGTCCCTCGCCCTGCTCTCCGGTCATTGCATTATTGATCATGTTTGAAAGCTGCTCTGATCCCTTTTCAATACGCTCGTGGCGCTCCTTTGCAGAAATGTTCTTTTCCTTATAATAGTCAACCTTCTCAATCGGTATTTCCTGGCTCTGATCGCCTATGTTGTCCTCAACATATTCCATCATCAGATCCTGCATTCCCCTCAGAGTCCTGTGGACAGTGGCCTCAAAGTTCTTTTGCGCATCCGCTACCTTCTTTACATATTCGTTGTCCTTGTCTTTTTCTGCTTCTTCAAACAGCTTGTTCATTCCGACATTGAGAACAAAAGCTTTATTGTCGGTAAAGATCCACTCATCTTCCTTTACCTGATCGTCATATCCTGCATCTTCTATCTCTTTTTCCCATTCTTTGTCCTGTTTTGCTTCCTCCTCAAGCCTCTTCTTCCTTGCCTCGTCCCTCTCTATACGGAGCTTCGCAATTGGCGATGCTGCGACCCTGGGATCAAGTTCAGGTTTGTCATCCTCATCTTCGTCATTTCCGGCAAAAGCAAAATTCCACATCTTGGAAAAGACGCTCTTATTTGCCTCTTTTTCCTTCTTTTCTTTTTCCTTTTTCTCCTTGTCTTTCAGATACTCTTCGACAGCGACAGCCTCCTCGAGTTCGCCCATGTATCCAAAGTTTCTTTCGGTGTACTCCTCAAGGGCCTTTTTGTCCTCTTTGGCCTCCTCTTCTTCCCTCCTTTTATTCTCTTCAGCCCTCAGACGTTTTCTTTCTTCAATTTCCGCCTTCTTGGCTTCCTTTCTAAGCTGTCTTTGCCTGTTTCTCTTAGTAGCTTCCTTGCGCTTCTTCAGAATCTCCTTATCTACCATTCCGGTAATGATATCAAACCAGCTGCTTAGCTGATCGATCAGTTCATCCTTTTCTACGTCAAGTGCCTGAGTAGGAAGTTTTTCAACAAAATCAGCTATAATCTTCTTTGTCTTTTTCGGTTCGGTCACATATCCGATAAGCCTTCCGCTGTATTTTTTGAGCACGTTCCAGAGGTGCATTCCGGGATTTGCCTCGTTGTCCATATCCCAGGTGTTCTGCGCATAGATCACCTCCGTGATGATCTCCATCAGCTTGTCGCCCTCTTCTCCCCACAAGGATTCTTTTTTATTCTCTTCCTCCTCGCGCTTTATTCTTTCCTGTCTTTGCTTCCTTGTGTTAGCAAGCTGGGTGATATAGTCATTTAAATTTGTAATCTCTAATTTTGTTTCTTTGATCGATTTCTTTACTTCACTGATAGAAGCTGTCTTGCTGGCTTTATTTTTAACAGCAAGGTTCAGCGCATCCTCAAGCTCGAGCCTTTCACCGAGCAGGACAGAGAGATCCTCCAGCCTTTTCGTCTCTTTATCCGAGCGGTTCTTCTTAACAGAATTGTTGGCTTCTTCAAGGTCTATGGCAAACTCTTTCCAGAGCTTATCAATCTCAGCCCTGCCCTGATTTTCGGGAAGGCTGCCTTTTTCCACTCTTGCCTTTACATCTGAAATATTAAACTTAAGGCTCTCTGTGAGGATCAGCTTTTCCCGGACATTATAATTGGACTCCTCGTCCCAGGCGGACATTGCCCTCTTCCTGAGTTCAGCGCGCTCATAATACTGATCTGTAAGCTCCTTTTTGCGCTTATCGGCATGCTCCTTATAATTCTTAGCTGCATCCTTGCCTTCGAGCTGCTTCTGTTTTTCGTCGATCTTAGCAATCTCATTTTCAAGCTCCTGCCTGTCAAGTTTGTCCGCCTCCTCGAACATTGCTATTGCAGAGCCTACTTTTTCAAACATCTCCGCCGATATGTCAGGCATCTTGAGGTTTCCATCTTCCGTGGCCTTATCAGCCTTTTCCTTATTCTTATCAAGGTCTTCTCTTATCCTGATGATCTGCGCTTCAAGATTTTCCACTTCATCAGTAAGCTTTTTCAGCTGATCTTCTGAAGCTTTTAATTTTGTCTCATTGTTTTTCTTATCATTCTCATACTTATCCTGTTTCTTTTTGTCGAGCACCTCATCATATACATCTGATTTGTCGATGAGCTCTTTCAGTGTCCCGTCTTTCTCGTGAAGCTGCCTAAGGCGCAGAAGGTCAAGGGTATCAGCGCCGTTGACACGGATATCCGTAGTTTTTGTGAAATCATTCTCCTTGAGCTCTCTGATGTCTCCAGACAGTTCCCTGTATTCGTTAAGGATTTTCTCGCGGTATTCCCTCTTCTCTTCTTCGGCCTTAATCCTCGCCTCTTCTTCTATCCTGTCCTGATCGCGCTTTATCTTCCACTCACCAAAATTAAGAGGCACTTCCTTCTGCTCATTGCCAAGACTGTCAAGAGCAGTAAAGCCCATTGGTGCTGACACATTTTTACTTGCCGTAGCTTTGTAGTAGTCCTTCCACTTAAGTAAAAGATCTCTTTCTTTCCTGATAAGACTTCTTTCCCTCTCAGTATCGGCATCGTTCTTGTTGATTGCACCGATATACTTAAGGTTCTCTTCTCTGAAGGCTTCTTCTATCTTTACAAGTTCTTCCGCGGCCTGCCTGCACTGGTACTTTTCCTCGAGTGCTGATAGCTTTTTTTCTGCCTGCTGATCATAATCGTCAAGCAGCAGATTTATACTGTTTTGTAATTCCTGCTCATAGTCTGAGTATTCTTCTCTTACCTGCTTTTCAATATCGGCCTTTCTTTTTGCAAGCTCCTTCTCAAGTTCAGACTTGTGATTTCCATAGCGCTCCTTCAGAGTTTCAAGGTTATTCTCAAGATCCTCCTCTATTCTGAATGCAACATTGGTTTTGATGCAATTTTCCAGATTTTCAAGCGCCTTGGCCTTATTTTCAAGATACTTTTTGCTTACAGCATCTCTCTCATTCCTGCTCTTTTCTGCTTCCTTGTTGTAGTTTGCAATCCTCTCTTCAAGGGCCTTTTTATCATCTTCAAGCTTCTGAACAGCATCCTTGTACGCCTTAGTGATTTCCTGCTCCTTCTTGAAGTTCTCGTCGTAGATATCATCATAGGACTTGTTGAGGCTGAGCTCATATTCAATGACCTCTGCAGGGAATTCAACCTGAACCTGGTCCTGCGGCTGAGCCTGCTGAACCTGTGGCTGCTGAGCCTGATTCAGATTCTGCTGTTCCTGGTTCTGCTGATTCAGGTTCTGCTGCTCCTGATTCTGCTGAATCTGATTCTGCGGCTGAACCTGCTGCTCCTTCGGCTGTTCATTCTGAACCTGGTTCACCGGCTGAACCTGCTGCTCTTTTGGCTGTTCATCCTGAATCTGGTTCTGCGGCTGAACCTGCTGTTCCTTTGGCTGTTCAACCTGAACCTGGTTCACCGGCTGAACCTGCTGTTCCTTTGGCTGTTCAACCTGAATCTGGTTCTGCGGCTGAACCTGCTCTTTTGGCTGTTCCTGATGAACCTGGTTCTGCGGCTGAACCTGTTGCTCCTTTGGTTGTTCCTGCTGAGCCTGGTTCTGTGGCTGAACCTTCTGCTCTTTCGGCTGTTCCTGCCGAGCCTGGTTCTTCTGCTCCTCTTCAGCCTGTTTACGTTTTTCTTTCTCGAGCCTCTCTCTCTGCTTCTCTTCCTCTCTCTTTTTCTTTCTCTCCTGCTTCTCTAATTCTCTATAGTGCTTATCCATCTCCTCGATGCTTCCAAAATTATCATAATGAGCCTCAATGTTAAGCTCGCGGATCCTGCTCTCTTTTTCTGTGATCTCCTTTTTGCGCTCCGTGCGCTCACCCTTCCTGTCAATGTACTCATAGTTTTTGATCTTCTTTACAGCATCTTCTGTTGAGACAGCTTTGCTCTCAATATCACTAGCGAGCTTGATAAGGAACTCATCACTGATATTGGTCATATCAGTATTGGCTACGCCAAGTCTCGTTCTCAGAAGTGCCTTGGCAAGCTCGGAAGAGCGGTTCCTGTCAAGGAACTTCATATTCGGATCATTCTTCATTCCGCGAAGGATCTTTTTCGTGTTGTCTTCGCCAAAGACCTTCTCATTCTCTATCATGTTGACGCCCATCTGGTGTGCAAGCTGGCGGGCTGTTATATTAAGGTTTTCAGTCTTGAACTTCACCTTCGTATCTCCGGCATAGGTCTCCCTGTAGGTGAAGCCAAAGTCAAGTGTGTTATCTTCTTTCTGGAAAAGATTGACAACATAATCTCCCACAACAAACGAAGCGCTGGCAAAGGTGTTGTCCCTGAATCTTGCAAGCGTATCCCTAAGACCGATAAGCAACTGCTTTACAGCTTTCTTTTCCTTATTGTTGCTTCCGTATTGATTTATCAGCGCATCAGGAACAAAGGTCATATGAATAGCGTCGTAAAACATTTTGACATCCTTATTCATATCCCTTATATCGCTGTGCTGCAGACCACTGAAATGATCTGAATATACCTTTAATCTATCTTCTCTGGTTTCATAGTCCTGCACCTGTTCCTTTGTCACATCCCCGTGATTCTCGCAGTAAACAGTTGCTTCTACAATAAGGTCCCTTATTGTCTTTGGCTCATTTCCTATAAGTCCTCTGAAGGCCATTTGCTTTGCAAAATTTATGCTGTTGAGCTCATCGAGGAGCTGGGACATCTTGTCGCGCACCAGGTTATAGCGCTCGACACCCTTGGAAGATCCCGGGTTCTTGCCCTTAAGGTAATTTTTGCAGGCTGCTATGGCATCCTGGTAGATGATGATCGTATTTTCAAGTGTCAGTGCCCTGTTTCTTGCCAGATACTTGGGTGGAGTCTTTTTGACATCCGCGGCATAAGGCTTTTGTATCTCAATTTCAACCTTCTCAACAGTCTCTTTTACCTTGGTCATAAGATCAGAGTCCTTGCGGTATCTCTGGTTGTTGAGTAGCATCTGCGCAAGGTTCCTGCCCCTCATGGACTCAAGCTTTGCTCTCTTCGAGACATCAAGATTGAATTCAGCGGAATTTTTGAGTGCATATCCGATGAGTTTATTTTCATATTCTGCCCTCTTTACGCTCTCGGCAGCTGCATCCTTCTGATTGTCCTCATACTTTTGAGGCTTGAATGAGTAATAGGGGTTTTCGTTTTTCTCAAAGTCAGTCAGTTCGTGTGTCTGTTCATTGATCCTGGTCATGTTTTTTTCTTCGAACTTCAGATAATCCATAATTTGCCTCCTACCCGGTACTTACCCATTAAGTTTATACGAACAACATATCAGTAAAGGAACATAATTTCTCAGAAAGATAAGCCTTCGCCTCTTTCATCTGCCCCTGGCACTTAAAAGGTCGCTTGCAATCTGCTTTTTAAGACTCTCAATCCCGTCAAACTTCATCTCCGGTCTCACAAATTTCAGCAGTTCCACCTTAATGAACTTCCCATAGATGTCACTGTCAAAATCATAGATATAAGTCTCGACTCCTACCCTCTCTTTTTCTGAAATAGTAGGTTTTCTCCCTACGTTGGTCATCCCGTCGAACGCAGCGCCGTCTAAATGTACCCTGCTTGCATAGACGCCATAGGGAGGAAGGAGTTTATCATCGGGAGGCATAACATTGACCGTAGGGATCCCGATGGTAGTCCCGATATGCCTTCCGTGCTCAACCGGTCCGCTTACACTGTAGTTTTCCCCCAGAAGTCTTGCTGCCATCGCCATATTCCCGTCTGATACTTCGTTTCGGATCCTTGTAGAACTGACTTCACTGCCATCAATCCTCACCTTGTCTATCAGTTCAAGCTCGTACCCCATCTCTTTTGACAGGCTCTTCAGAAGATGCCTGTCGCCTCTTCCCTTATAGCCGAAGGTTACGTCTGTCCCTGCCGCGATATAATCTGCCCCTATCTGCTGAACAAGTATCCTCTTAACAAAATCTTCCGGAGCGGTTGCTGCCGTCTCCTCTGTCAGCGGAAACTCAATAAGTATATCTATGCCGAGCTCTTTGAAGGCTCTCCTCTTCTCGTCCTTGGTAAACAGCTGCCTTACGGTATGGCCTGTGAAAAACTCCTCAGGTGAAGGGTCAAAGGTGAATACCACACTCTTCATGTTGTCGGCCTTCTGATCGAGGATGTAGGAAAGCAGCTTCCTGTGCCCCAGATGTATCCCGTCAAATTTGCCTATGGCAACTGCGTTTTTTCCCTCAATATGAAACTTTGTTGTATCTGTGATTATCTGCATTAAAAAACTTCCTGTGTTCAATTATTATTTTCATAAAAAAACTTCTCGACACGAAACTGCCTTGTCCGGCCGTCGTATCTGTAAATCCCAAAGAAAGTGTCGTCCTGTGAATAAACCCTGAAACGGTTTCCGTCACAGAACATCTCTTTGGCATACTCCTTGTCATTGACATCCTCCGGATCCTCGGTTATTACGTTGTCTGTCCTGAAGCTGTTTCCATTCTCAAGAAGTGCTCTGTGCGCATCGCTGACATGTATTGCGTCCAGATCCCTGAAAATATACTCAGGCGACTGTATGATCGAAGGCAGCGTCCCTTCATCCCTCATTTTCTCTATCTCTGAGAGCGTATGCGCATCCTCCAGGTGAAACGCTCCGACGCAGGTTCTTGTAAGATGCTGCATCGCTGCGCCGCAGCCAAGTCTTTCCCCTATGTCATTGCACAGGGTTCTTATATAGGTTCCCTTGGAACACTTTACTTCCATGGTAAAAAGATGCTCTGTTTCAAGGAGAGAATCATCAAGTATTGTTATCCTGTCTATATGTATCCTTCTGGCCTTGCGCTCTACCTCAATTCCCTCTCTGGCGAACTCATACAGCTTCCTGCCTCCCTGCTTTATCGCCGAGTACATCGGAGGGATCTGGTCGTAGTCACCGACAAAAGCCTTAACGGCTTCTGTAAGCGCCTGCCTTGTGACATTTACTTCGCTCTCTGCAAGTACCTGTCCCGACATATCCTGCGTATCTGTCGTAACTCCAAGCCTGCAGACAGCAATATACTCCTTGTCGTGGTCCGTGAGCATCTCGACAAGTTTGGTTCCGGTACCAAGACATACCACAAGGACACCGACCGCATCCGGATCAAGCGTACCTGTATGTCCTATCTTCTTTTGATGAAGGATTCCCCGCAGCTTTGCTACCACATCGTTGGAAGTAAAGCCCGGCTCTTTATATATATTTATTAATCCATTATAAACATTAGCCATTAGAAACGTTCCCTTTTCTCAAGCACGCTTGACGTGTGCATAGACCCTGATATCCGGGTCTTTTTTGATATCACGGATTGCTTCGCACCTTGTGCTCTCGCAATCCGTGAATCACTCGGAAACCGCGGGACCCCTTCCCCGCTTTTTCCTCGTGATTCGGCGGGTCATAAGGTCTTTTACACACGTTCAAGCACGCTTGACGTGTGAAAAAGACTTTTGACCCTGATATCAAAAAACAGATAAATGTCGTCTTACGATTGTCGTGAACATGGCATTTATCTGTTTTCTATTATATCATTCATTATACAGTTGTTTGTGTATATATTTGGTTATATTGTTGATGACATCGTGGTAAGTTCCGCTGACTGTACATCCTGCAGCCCTGACGTGTCCGCCACCGCCAAACATCTCGGCTACCTGGGATACATTGACCGCGCCGTTGCTACGAAGACTGACCTTGTATTCCAGCGGCGCAAGCTCGTGCATAAATATCGCGCAGTCGACGCCAAGAGTCAGAAGAAGCTGATTGACTATGCCGTCAAGGTCATTGCTGTCTGCTCCGTAGAAATCCATGGTCTGCCTTGAAATAACCGAAACTATGCACCTTCCGTCCATCAGAAGTATGCTCTCAAGAAGCGCTCTTCCAAGAATCTGGTTCTGCAGATATGTCTTTTCATAGAAGACGTGATCTATCAGGCTTCCGAAATCGAAACCAAAGGATATCAGATCTGCAGCAATCCTCATGGTCTCGGGAGAAGTGTTGTTGTATTTGAATACGCCTGTGTCTGTAACCATTCCGGTGTACAGAGCCTTGGCGATATCAATATCCATCTTTTCTCTTTTGAGAACATTGTAAACAAGTTCACACGCAGAGCTTGCAGTAGGAACGATATAGAGCTCATTGCCCGTTCCTTTGTTGCTTATGTGATGGTCTATATTCGCAGTCTTCTTTGCCGAGTCAAAAAACGGCTCAGCATCCCCAATCCTGTCCTTGGAACAGTCAAGAACGATGAAAAGATCATAGCTCTTTACATCTGTCTTAAAGTCCGATCTCACATCACCTATATCTTTTATAAATTCATACTCAGGCGGTATCTTCTCAAGAAATACATCCACCCTGATTTTGGGATAGTTCTTTTTGAGATAAAGATACACTCCCATACATGAGCCGATACAGTCTCCGTCAGGTCTGATATGACCCGAAATACCGATTGTCTCTGCTCCTTTTACTAACTGGTCTAACTTCATTCATCCTCCTGTGTGTCATCAGGCACATCGCCTTCAGACTCATCCTCTTCAAGGCTCTCCCCCCTCGCAAGCCTGGCTTCATTGTCCTTCGCAGTGACTTCATCAATCTTTTTGGACATATTGATCGCATATTCAATAGAATCGTCCATGATAAATCTCAGCTCCGGAGTATATCTCATATTGAGCTCTTTGGCAAGAGTGCTGCGAATATAACCCGCAGCCGACTTAAGTCCCTCCTGGGTTCTAAGCCTTTCTTCCTCATCGCCCATGACGGTGACCCAGACCTTACAGGTCTTAAGGTCGGGTGCTACCTCCACTTCCATAACAGATGTGAAGGGGCTGATCCTGGGATCCTTGCTGTAGCGGATCGCCTCAGATATGACCTTCTGCACCTCGCCGTTTATTCTTCTGTTTTTATTGCTGTTTTTTCTCACTGTCTTGGTACCTCTACCATCTCATAAGCCTCTACCATATCACCCTCATTGATCTGGTCAAAGCCGTCAAATACAAGACCACACTCGAAGCCTTCCTTGACCTCTTTTACATCGTCCTTGAATCTCTTAAGAGATGCAAGGTCTCCCTCGAAGATCTGCTCCTCGGCTCTGAAAATACGAACCTTGCAGTCTTTCTTGATAACACCGTCCTTGACAAATGCACCGGCGATATTACCAACCTTGGACGCCTTGAAGATCTGGCGTACTTCGGCATGTCCTGTAACTTTCTCTTCATAAACCGGAGCGAGCATGCCCTTCATAGCGTACTCGATCTCCTCGATTGCCTGATAGATAACCTTGTAGAGCTTGATCTCTACACCCTCGTGGTCAGCCATGCTCTTTGCTGTTGCGTCAGGACGAACATCAAATCCGATGATGATAGCATTTGATGCTGCAGCAAGTGTTACATCAGACTCATTGATGGCACCTACGCCGCCGTGGATAACCTTGACAACAACCTCTTCGTTGGAGAGCTTAAGAAGGCTCTGTTTAAGCGCTTCTACGCTGCCCTGTACATCTGCCTTGATGATGATGTTGAGTTCCTGAAGTCTGCCCTCCTCGATCTTGGAGTAGAGTTCGTCCAGTGACATCTTGGCCTTGGTCTCCTCGATAAGATCCTTCTTGTGCTGCTGGAGGTATGTGCCTGCATACTGCTTGGCCTGCTTGTCGGTTTCGTGTCCGAGGAATACCTCTCCGGCATTGGGAACATCTGAAAGTCCGAGGATCTCAACAGGCTGTGAAGGAAGTGCTTCCTTAAGCTTGTTGCCCTTGTCATCCATCATGGCTCTTACTTTACCTGAGCTTGCGCCTGCGGAGATAAAATCACCCACATGAAGGGTACCCTTCTGAACAAGTACGTTGGCCACAGGTCCGCGTCCCTTGTCAAGTCTTGCCTCAAGTACAAGTCCCCTTGCCATTCTGTCAGGGTTGGCCTTGAGTTCAAGGATATCCGCGGTAAGAATTATAGTCTCAAGCAGTGAATCAATGCCCTCTCCTGTCTTGGCAGAAACCGGTACAAACTCGGTTGTTCCGCCCCAGTCTGTGGATATGAGGCCATACTCTGTCATCTCCTGCTTAACTCTGTCTATATTTGCATTTGGCTTATCAATCTTGTTTACTGCAACAATGATCTCAACCTCTGCTGCCTTGGCATGGTTGATAGCCTCTACTGTCTGAGGCATTACACCGTCGTCCGCTGCAACCACAAGGACTGCGATATCGGTCGAATTGGCACCGCGCATACGCATTGCTGTGAATGCCTCGTGTCCGGGCGTATCGAGGAATGTGATCTTCTGATCGTTGATAGAAACAGTGTAAGCACCGATTCTCTGCGTGATACCGCCTGCCTCTCTGTCTGTAACCGAGGTCTTACGGATAGCATCGAGAAGTGATGTCTTACCATGGTCAACATGTCCCATTACGCAGACAACGGGAGGTCTCTTCTTAAGTGTCTCTTCTGCGTCATCATCCTCTTTAAGAAGCTCCTCAATGATATCAACGGGAACCTCCTTCTCGCAGATGATGTCATACTCAATAGCTA
>JAEEGL017019859.1_pt1 | contig 15521 bp, 12 predicted proteins | sample 9134231 | NCBI WGS metagenome assembly JAEEGL01 (sample SAMN16246548, study PRJNA631951) | gut metagenome | biome: gut microbiome; feature: rumen; material: fiber-attached | host: Bos | place: Iran: Karaj | collected 2018-10
GGAATGGAAAATCCGTGTGTGAAAATACCGATTCCTACGCCCACTGCCATAACGATTAAGCAGATACCGAATATGGGATAGAGCTTACCGATGATCTTGTCGATGGGAACGAATGTTGCGATAAAGTAATAAACCAAAATGATTGCGAGCCAGAAATAGTTGTTGGTAAGAATTCCCGATGTGCCGCCCTTACCGATAAGCATTGCGATAAGGCCTGCGGGACCTACTGCGAAAACCGTACCTACCATAACCAGTAAAACTACGCTGAATACTCGCATAACCTGCTTCATGAAGATTCCGAGATATGTACCCGTAAGTTCGGAAACCGAAGCACCGTCGTGACGCATACTCATAAATCCTACGGAGAAATCATGAACTGCGCCGGCCAGAATAGTACCGAGAGTAATCCAAAGGAATACCGAAGGGCCCCACTGCGCACCTGCCAAAGCACCGTAAATCGGTCCCAGGCCCGCAATGTTAAGAAGCTGAATCAGGAACAGCTTCCATTTGGGCATAACCACAAAGTCCACCCCGTCGTTGATTCGAACGGCAGGGGTCTCTCTGTCATCGGGTCCGTAAATCTTTGAAACTACCTTACCGTAAAGGAAGTATCCCCCAATAAGGACCGCCAGACAAATAAAGAAACTAAGCATTTCTACACCCCCTAATCTATTAAGTTGTTTGCTACAAATTGATTATAACACTTGCACAATCGATATCAATTCTCTTGCACAATTTTGTGAAATATAAACAAATTTCACTCAATTTTATTGATTGAGTTTAATTCTTCGCAAAATTGTCGCGTTAACGCATCAGAGTTTTTACTCTTCCGTAAGTGTATAAATGCTATCCTTTCTCGTAAGAATCCCCTCAGAAATCATGTCTCTTCTGATGGTGCAGAAATCGTCATTGTAATCCGCGATAATAAGGTTAATCTCTTTCTCGGTATATTTTTTGCCCTTTTTAAAAGACTTTGCGATTTCTTCGAGAACGATTTTCTCCTTCTTTCGCTGGCTTGGAATGGATTTAAGCTTCCCATATTCAAAGAAAGCGTCGATTACCTTTTTCCTGTAAGCCTCGTCCCTTTCTTTCTGCAGCTCGCTTTCGGAGGTTTTCTCCTTTAAAATGTCCACGATATTAATGCTGAAAAGCTCCTTGTTGATGGAATACATGGTGTAGTACTGGTCCTTATAGGACTTAACCGCCCCGGCATCCTCAAGCTTCTTTAAGTGAAAAGAAACCGTGGCGGAAGTAAGTTCCAGTCGCTCTGCAAGACGCTCAACATACATGTCCTCCACCATCAGGGACTTAAGTATGGACAGCCTTGATTTGTCCGCAAGGCATTTAAAAAAAGCAATTGTTTCCTGATCTGTCATACGCACCTCCGAAGTTAAAACAACCCGTTAAATTTTGCTGTAATTGCATCGGCAATTTTAAGTTTGGCCTCTTCAAACAAAATCTTTCCCGCATCGTTATGTTCTTTGGCCTTAGAAAGAGCCTGGCGCCACGGAGCCGGAACGTTCTCGGAATAACTCTTAAAAATCGTCGCAAATTTCTGCTCATTACCGCCGGACAGTTTAACCGCCGCATCTATAAGTGATACAAAAACATCATGAATATTCAGCGCCGCACGATACGGTCTTGCGTCATCCTCTCTGCCCTCAGCCACTAGGGTGTCGATTCGGGTCTGAGTCTCTTCTTTTGATTTGGCTATAAAATCTTTTATTTCTGTTATTTTGTCATTCATTGTATATAATCCTCCATAGTAATTGCTGAATTTCGAAATTATATTTAGACGTCCATCTAATTGAATTATATACACTCATCGAATTGTTTTGTCAATATTTATTTTGATATTTATCTAATTAATATCCGCCGGGTAATAAAAAGGCCCGGAACCCATCTCTGAGTTCCGAGCCTTATTCTTATAAATTCTTTATTGCTTCCGCAAGATTTCTTCCGTACATTTCGCAGCCGAGGCAGTTGGGATGGAGGTTATCAAGATAGTACTCCGGGAAGTGAGGCACAAGCTTCATGCCCTCTATAACCTTTACATTTTTGTACTGCTCCGCAATGGCCTTGACCTTCTTGCAGAATTCATCCATAATGGGGAATCCGTCAAAAGAATCTCCCCGCCAGATGGGTGTTATGCAGATAACCGGAATCTCTTCACCGTAAATACCGATGAGAGTCTTGTAGTACTCCTCCACGGCGGTCATATCCGTATCTCTGTACTGATTGGTACCGAGAGCCACAATAATCTTGTCGGGAGTGTATCCGTCCATCTTCATAAGGGATTTCTTGTCGTATATATATCCGCCGATTCCCTGATTCAAAATATCGTAATTAAGAATTCTGTTGGCCACACTTACGTAAGTACAGGAAGATCTCAAGGGACCGTAGCCCTGAGTGATGGAGTCTCCGAGCCAAAGAACCTTCTCATTCTTTTGCGCTCTTACAACCTCAGCATCCGCTTCAAAGTTTCGTATCAAAACCGTTGCATCCGCCGGCAGATAAATAATCACATTCTTCTTGCCTTCAGGCAAATCCCAACTGATATTGCCGGTGTCGAGAATATCCTTAACACGTACGATTCCGCTTACGAATCCGTCCACAACAAGCTCAAAAGAATCAGGCGAACCTTTCCAGATAATCTTGTAGTCAAAAGAAACTTTCCTCGCCGTCGTAGTAAACTCAAGAGTCTTCGCCGTAGTAGCGGTACATCTCTCGTACCACATCTGGAATGCTCCCTTAAAGTACTCAATCTGGTCCTTGGTATACTGAAAAGCCTGCAGATAGCCGTCGGCAGTCTCCTCAAATTCGTAGGCGCCAAAATAGATTTCTTTTAACTGTTCATTGTTCAAATGCATTTATACCTCACCCTCCGTTTCTATAGTTTGCCCACCAAGGTCTATTATGCCATCATCGGTGTGAGATATAAAGCACTAATTTCATGATTTTCGCTACTGCGGATTTTCCATTTTATCGGGCACTATCCAGTAGTCGCAAATGGGCCCACCCTCTGCCAGGGTATATTCTCTTATAGTTTAATTGTTCCAAAAGGTAACGTATATGTGCAGGCACTTTTAATAAGCTCTGCATCATGGGTTACAATTATTACCGTTTTTCCCTTTTCCCTTAACTTCCGTAAAACTTCAGATACCCGGAGCATGTGCCTGTAATCCAGTCCGCTGGTGGGTTCGTCAAATAAAATGATGTCTCTTCCCGAAGCTATTGCCGATGCCACCGCCACTCTCTGTTTCTGGCCCCCCGACAAAGAAAGCGGGTGCCTGTCCGAATACTCCGAAAGGTTCAGGCTTTCAAGTATCTTAAGAGCCTCATCCCTGTCTTCTTTCTCCTGAGAAATCATGACTTCCTCAAGTACGCTGTCGGTAAAGAGCTGATGGTTTACATCCTGCATAACCATATAAATATTCCTGCGTCTTAATTTATTGTTCCAGGTTTCTTTTCCTGCTTGAAGTGTTGCTTTACACCTCCTTTCCATACCGCACAGGCATCTTAAAAAAGTCGATTTGCCGGCTCCGTTTACACCGGTAATCGCTATAATCTCTCCCGCCGGAATCTCCATATGAGGAATGTCAAAAATAGGTTTCTCCCTCTTGTAGGCGTATTTCATGTTTGACAGAATCAGTTTTTCGGAAGAAGTCCTGCTTTTGACCTCATCCACAGTTATGTCCATGGGATTTAACATTCCTTCAGCCCTTAACCCAAGGCTGTGAAGAGTTTCCTCGGACAGTGCGGCGAATTCTTCCGCAGTATATTCTTCCGCTATCTCGCCTTCGTCCATTAAAATTGCGCGGGTAATATAGGGAAGAAGGTAAGATATTCTGTGTTCTGCTATCAGTATGGTCTTATGCTCTTCTTTCCATGCCGCTATCATCTTTTGCAGTTCGCACATTCCCTTGTAATCAAGGTTGGCCGAGGGCTCGTCAAGTATTATCACATCCACCGGTTCGACAGCGATGCTTGCACAGGCAATCTTCTGCTTTTCTCCGCCGGATAGTTTAAAAATGCTTCTGTCCATTAGCAGGCCCAGGTCATGCCTGTTTGCAACGGTATTTATTCTTTGTTCGATATCGTCGGGCTCAAGGCCGAAATTCTCACAGCCGAAAGCAAGCTCGCTTGTGGTATCTACGTTAAAAAACTGGCTGCGGGGATTCTGAAAAACAGTCCCCACATGCCTCGAAATCTTTCTGAGCGTAGTACCGGCCACATCAGTTCCGTTTACCGAAACCGCTCCCATAAGTTCTCCCTGATAAAAGTGCGGAATCAGTCCGTTTACACACCTTATCAGAGTGGTCTTGCCGCATCCCGAAGGACCGCATACCAGCACCACTTCCCCTTCTTTTACCGTGATGTTTATTCCTTTAAGGCTCTCACATTCTTTTGTGTATTTAAAAGAAACATTGTCAAAACAAATCATACGAAAAACCTTCCGATCCCCCACCACACAAAGCAGGCAAAACAAAGCGCGATAACAGCGTAGTCCTGAACCCTTAATTTAATGTTCCAGATGCAGCTTCGTTTTTTGCCTATATCAAGGCCACGGGTCATGGCTGCGGCAGACAGTTCCTCTCCGATAATGGAGCAGGAAGCTATAAGGGGAACCATTCTGTATTCCACCGCTTCGCTCGCCTTTTTGGCCCCCATTTCTATCCCTCTCATACGCATGGCATCGCTTATGGCCTTGGATTCTTCCGCTATAGTAGGAAAGAATCTGAAAATAACACTGACCGGGATGGTAATCTTGTCCGAAACATGCATACGGTGCATCGCAGTAATGAACTCCGAAACCTTGGTGCTCTTAACTATGTATCTTGCCAGAATCACCGTAGGCAAAATCTTCGTGAGAATAAAAAGCATAAGTGCCAAAACCGATTCCACCGCCGACAAATCGTGCTGAAGTGCCCTCTGAGCAAAATAGCTTCCCACATATACGGCCACAGCCACTGTTCCCGCTTTCCATTCTTTTTCCGCAAACAGCAAAAGAACGGGAAGATAGACCAGTATCCAGTAGAAAATTACCATCTGCCTGCCACCTGCGGTTCCGATTACAAACACCGAGCTTGTAAAAAGAAGCAACAGTTTTGTCCTGGGGTCTAGGAGCGAGTGAGCATTCCTGTCTAGTCTGTATTCCATAATCAGGCTATACCCGCCTTTTCAAAATGCTTCTTAAGAACCTTGGTTCCTACCCAGCCGCCTATAAGGCCGCATACAAAGTCAACGACCAGCAAAACGGGGCACATCCACATGGGAAGAAGTTTTGTTACCGCATCAATATACTCCTGTCCGAAGTTCTGTCTTGTGGAAAAATAAGCTTCCGCATTTAAGAAAATGCCCAGGTAATTCGCCCAGCAGTAGATGCCCGATACCGCATATGCCAAAACACCCAGCTTCTTGCTTTTGTAATTACCTGCCTTATAAATAAATTCGGCTATAAGACCGCTCACGATTCCCACAACAAGTGCGTAGTAACTCATGCCTGTAAGCCACATAAATGCACCCATAAGCACGTTCATAATAAGTATCATGCCAAACTTCTTAACCTTTGTAAGAAACAGCATATAAGGTATTCCGGAAAGAAGCGGAACAAATACCACAAGAAGCACCATCATAATCGGTATTACCCCGGTCATGGCTACGGCGCAGCATATTACTGCACATATTGCTGTGTAGATTCCTACGTTTATAAGGTCTTTAGCGTTCAAACGATTGTTATTTTCCATTTTTATATCTCCATTCTCTGTTTAAATAATTACATTCTCCAGTTTTGTGAAATCATCTGCTGTTTGGTCATTCTGCTGTAAATGCTGTCATAGCCTGACAGTTCCTTAGGGCTTCCCTGCTCGGCCACTACACCGTCTTTAAGCACTATGATGTGGTCCGCATTGGCTATGGTACGCATGCGGTGAGCGATTATCATGACGGTCTTGTTCTTTATAAGTCTTGAAAGAGCCTCCTGAATGGCGGTTTCGTTTTCCGCATCAAGGGATGCCGTAGCTTCATCCAAAAGAATAACGGGCGAATCCTTTAAGAATGCTCTTGCAATGGATATTCTCTGTCTTTCGCCGCCGGAGAGTTCACTTCCGTTTTCACCGATATTCGTGTTGTATTTGTCGGGCAAAAGATTTACAAATTCATCGCAGTTGGCAAGTTTTGCGGCCTCCATGACTTCTTCGTCGGTGGCTCCTTTTTTGCCGATTCGGATGTTTTCCATAACGGAATTGTTAAAGAGGGTAACATCCTGAAATACGATGGAATACTTGGAAAGAAGGGTTTCCGGGTCAACCTTCGAAATGTCTTCGCCGCCGAGAGTAATCTTTCCGCCGTTAACATCCCAGAATCTTGCCGCAAGTCTTGAAATGGTGGTTTTACCGCCGCCGGAAGGTCCTATAAGAGCCGTAACCTGTCCCTGTTTGGCAGTAAAGCTTACGTCCTTAAGCACATCGGTATCGTTGGAATATTTGAAGCCCACATGGTCGAATACAATGTCGTAGCCGTCGTTCTTTATCACTTCAGCACCGGTCTGAATCTCGTGTGACAATACCTCGTCAAGTCTCTCGCACTGAACCCCCGCAGCAATAATAGCCGCGAAATTCTGAAGGGATATTTCCATGGGCGAGTAAAGTCTTGCCACAAGCATTAAGAACATAAAGAAAGTCAGAAGGTCGATTTCTCCTTTTGCAAAAAGAATGCCTCCCACAACCGCCGTGGTTCCGATTCCAAGCTTAAGCACTATCGCCGCAGAGTTAACGTAGACGGCCATTTTAAGTTCGGTCAGAAGTGCAAACTTCTCAACCTTTTTAATCTTTACGTCCAGTTCCGCCATGTATCTGTTCTCGGCATTGTTGGCGCGCAAGTCCCTGATGGACTCAAGACACTCCTGTATACCGTCTGCCATGTCGAGTTTAATTGCGTGATTTTTACGGGCCGCTTTCTTTTCCGCACCGGAGCAGGTTATAACGATGATGAAGGCAACCGGTATTACCCAGAAGCTTGCAAGCACCATACGATAGTCAAAGAAGAAGAACATGCTGATGCCCACCAGACACACGGATGCAACAGCACCGATAAGTTCAGGAATCCAGTGGCTGGATGCGGTTTCAATCATGGCGCAGTCGCCCATAATGTTGGTGGTAAGGTCGGCCACGTTCTTTTTTCCAAAGTAGGATAGCGGAAGCTTTCTGAGTTTCTCCGCAATGGCTGTTCTTCTTACCCCGCTCTCTCTGTATGTTGTAAGGAACGTAGCGTTGTACTGTATAAAGTTTGTGATAAAGACAAGCACCAGTATTGCCACAGAGCTTATGGCATAGAAAGGAATTCTGTCTTTACCGAGATTATTGTTTAAGAGGTCCTTTATGAGCGTATACAGGACTCCCGCCGACATCATCAGAATAATGTTGGTGACCATGACACAGGCGCATGCTTTCACCATATCTGCCGCGCCCTGTCTTGAAAGGGCGTATTTATGCTGTAATTTTTCTATCATCTTATGCACCTACCTTCCACTCAACGGATCTTGTATATTCGTCAAACATTCGCTTATACAGGCCGTTTTTGCTCATGAGTTCATCGTGGTTACCGGATTCGATGCACTTTCCGTCATCCATTACAAATATCTTGTCCGCATTCATTACGGTGCTGAGTCGATGGGCTATCATAATAAGGGTCTTGCCCTTTGAAAGTTCCTCAAAAGCCGCCTGCACCTTAGTTTCGTTGTCGGGGTCGGCAAACGCAGTCGCCTCGTCAAGAATCAGAATGGGTGCATTCTTAAGAACCGCTCTCGCTATGGTGATTCTCTGCTGCTCACCGCCGGAGAGATACGTTCCCTTTTCGCCGATGACCGTATGAATTCCCTTGGGCAGCTTTTCGATGATATCCATGCACTGCGCCTTTTTAAGAGCCTCCATAACTTCATCCTCTGTAGCTCCGGGCTTACTGAGTCTTACGTTTTCAAATATGGATTTTTTCAAAAGTCTGCTGTCCTGGAATACAAAAGAAACCTGCTCCATAAGAGTTTTTGAAGATATTTCTTTAACATTTACTCCCCCAAAAAGAATCTCTCCGGAAGATACATCAAAGAAGCGCACCATAAGCTCCGCCAGAGTGGTCTTTCCCGAACCGGAAGGACCTACCATAGCCACATGTTCTCCGGGCTTTATGGCAAAAGAAACATCCTTCACCGCATCTCTTGTGGCATCTTTGTATCTGTAGGTTACGTTTTTAAGCTCGATACCGTAGTCAGCCGGTTTCTTTTTATCGTCGCCTTCCGGCAGCTTGTCAATTTCCATAATCTTCTCCACACGATTAACAGCGTCAATAAGGGTCATTTCGGCCTCGCCGGAGTAAGCTATTTTCGTAAGCGCAATGGTGATAAGAGGAGTGATTATGATGTAGTACATGATGTTAAGAATGTTCGCATTGGTAATCCCGTTCTTTGTCACCACAAAAGCAGCAATAACGATTGCCGCAAATACCGCATTAATGCAGGTCATGAACCCGCACATGGGAAATCTCAGCATCAGGGTGTACTCTGTGGCCCACTTGCCGAAGCCGTCGATGCATTCTTTAAAGCGCTTAAAAGAATGAACCGTCTGGCCGAAAGTCTTAACCACAGGTACGCCTCTTACGTACTCCGTGGCTTCGCTGCTCATGATTTCAAGAGCATCCTGGTACTCCTTCATTTTGTCCTGCATGCCCTTACCCATCATGGTCATCATTACGCAAAAACCGATGAAGGCCGGAACCATGCAGATAAGGCCGATTTTCCAGTTAAAAGCAAATACCAGCACCAAAAGTCCGATCGGCGTAACAGCCGCCACGGTTTTATCGGGCAGATTGTGTGCTATGTAGGTTTCTGTTGCCGCAGTGGAATCATTGACGATACGTCTTATTTTTCCTGTGCCGTCCTCGTCGAAAACTCCCAAGGGCAGAGTAATGATTCTGTGCATGAGTGAACTTCTCATGTTGGCCTGAACTCTGAATGCCGCGATATGAGTGCAGAAAAGAGCCGCAATGTATACAAGCAATGCTCCCACAATCAGCGCAACTGCCGACCAGGCATAGACTTTAATACGGTCCAAATCTTCCCCATTAACCGCAGTCCTGATTACCTTCCAAAGTTCATAGTAGGGAATAAGCGTCATGACGGCACTTACAGCCGCAAGGCACCTTCCCAGCGTGATAAGGTTTTTATACCCTCCCGCATACTTTCCGATCAGCTTCATGTGATCCGATTTTCCTGTCTTTCCCAATTTACTTCCTCCTTTTTCTTACCCTATACGGAAAGCCTTTATATAGGTTATCGATTTTATATGTTGGTTAGCTATCGCTAACCCGAAAGCGATAACTAACGCAATAAAAAAGAGCCTTTCGGCTCTTTTCTACTTAACTCCCATAATCTTCAGCCATCCCGGCATGAAGAATTCCTGGACTGTATTTAAATATTGCAAAACCTTTGCATCATCAAAATCATGAACAATAGGTTCAAAGCACGCTGTCAGATAGGCTGAAAGCAACATGTGCAGTTCTCCCTCGCTTATGTTTTTCACAGGGTAACCCTTCTCCTTTAAAAAAGTTATGGCTCCCATGAACTTCTTTTGATTCTCTTCCACATAATCATGAATGAAGTTCTCATATTTCGTCCCGTTTGAGCGAGTCATAAGGAGAACAAACTCATCCCTTCTCGGAAGGATGACATCCCTGACCATATCAATAAAGGTTTCACCGAAGATTTCATCTTTGGACATTCCGCTGTCCACGAAATCATATTTCATGGATGTATGCCTGCCGGTCCAGCTTTTGATGCTGTTAATGAGCGGCTCCACCATGGCGGCGAACATAGCTTCTTTGTCCGCAAAATGTCTGTAAAGTCCTGCCGAAGTCATACCCGCGCGGGCGCCGATGCTTCTGATGGAGGCATCTTCGTAGCCCTTTTCCAGGAACTCCTCTTTAATTGCTTTTTTAACTATTTCATGACTTAAAGACTTATCTCTCGGCACTGTGATACCTCATGGTTGTGGTAAGTAATCATTGATAGCTATCACAGATTACAATATTTTTATTTTTCTGTCAAGACACATGTTGCCTGTATTTTTATGCCTGCAATGAAACCATATGCGCATATGTTCCGTTAAGCGCACAAAGCTCAGCGTGATTTCCCCTTTCTACGATTTGTCCGTCGGACACCACCAGGATTTTGTCCGCATCCTTAATGGTCTTTAATCTGTGGGCGATAACGAGCAAGGTCTTATTTTTGCAAAGTTCGGAAATAGCCTCCTGTATGGCTCTTTCGTTGTCCGCATCCACGCTGGCAGTTGCCTCGTCGAGGATTACGATGGGGGCGTCCTTTAAGATACATCTTGCAATTGATATTCTCTGCTTCTCGCCGCCCGAAAGGGATGCTCCGCCTTCTCCGATTACCGTATCGAACCCGTTCGGAAGCTGCATGATAAAGTCATAGCACCTTGCTTTTCTGGCCGCTTCTTCAACCTCTTCTTTTGTGGCATTTGGACGTCCTATAGCGATGTTGTTATAAACGGTATCCTGAAAGAGGTATACTCTCTGGAATACCATACTTATCTTGTCCATCAGGCTTCCCAGCGATACGTCTCTTATGTCCTCTCCTCTTACCATTACGTGGCCGGAATCAACATCCCAGAATCTTGCAAGGAGTGATGCGATGGTGGACTTTCCTCCGCCGGAAGGGCCCACAAGAGCCGTCATTTCTCCGCTGTTTACGGCAAAAGAAACATCCTTAAGAACATTCTTGTCGGTATACCCAAAGTTTACACTGTCGAATTCAATCTCGGGTTTACCTGACTGTGCGGCATCTGCAAGGGCTTTCTTTCCTTCGTCCTTTAATTCTTTTGCCGCAAATACTTCTTCTATTCTGTCAAGGCTCGCTGCCGTAACTGTAAGTCTTGCCATCTGTCCGTAATAACTCTTAATCGATACAAACAGGTCAAACAAGAACAACGCCATACCCACCATATACGCGGGAGTAATATCGCCTCTGCTGTAAAGAAGTCCGGAAACCGCCAGCATGACAGAGGTTCCTATGCCGAAAACAAGATACAGCGCTCTTGCCCAGGGACCGTAAGCCACTTCAAAGTCAATACTTTCCCTGCAGCTTTTTTCAAACTCATTTGTAAGTCTCTTGGATTTCTCACCAAGCATATTGTAGGACTTGATGATGCCTATACCTTCCGCAAAATCAAGAACCTCTTCCGTAAGGGACTCGCTGCCGTTTTGCTTAATCACCGAATGCTTTAAAGATGTCTTAAGCATCAGGTTACCCACAACGATAAAGGCCGCCGTAACTATCACCGATGCTATTCCAAGTCTTACATCCATAAAGAACATCATTACAGTCATAAGGAACTGAGAAATAATGAACGTCACAAGTTCGGACAAAACTCCCATGCAGTTTTCCTCAATGAACACCATATCCGTGGAAAGAACGGCGCTTATTTTGCCGATATTTCCTTCGGTAAAATAACCCATGGGCAGTTTTCGTAAATGGTCGCCAAGTCTCATTCTCATGTCTGCAAAGACCATATAGCCGGTTGCGGACTGCAAAACGTTTGTCACATGTTCAAGAGCCGCCTGAAGCAGCACGCTTGCCAACATTGCGATGCCGAAATACAGGCACATTTTTTTATCCATTTTATTCTGCATAAACAGGTTAATAACAAAGAAACATAACATCAGAGGCGCTTTCATCAGAATGCCCTTAAAAAAGGCGGTAATATATGACGCCCTTATTCTGCCCTTGTATTTTCCCGTTATGCCTATAAGTCTGTGAAGAATCTTTAACATAATATCAGGCCTCCTTTATCTTCCACGTACTTGCGCTTACCGACGCATCCCAGAACTTCTTGTACTCCGGGCATGACAAAAGAAGATTATCATGAGTATCCGCAGCTATGCATTCTCCGGACTTCATAACACATATCTTGTCCGCATTCTTAACTGTAGACAGTCTGTGCGCTATTACCAGAACCGTCTTATCCTTAACGATTTCATCTATTGCTTTGTTAAGCTTCTCTTCGTTTTCCGGATCCATAAAGGCAGTCGCCTCATCAAGCACAATAACGGGCGCATTTTTAAGTATCGCTCTTGCGAGGGATATTCTTTGTCTTTCACCGCCGGATAACTGTTTGCCGCCGTCACCCGCAAGGGTTTCGATGCCCTTGGGAAGTCTTTCGAGGAATTCGTCGCACTGAGCTCTGTGTGCCGCTTCGAGCACCTCTTCTCTTGTGGCATCAGGCTTACCGATCAGTATGTTCTCGTACAAAGAAGTGTTAAACAAAAACTGTTCCTGAGAGACAAAAGCCACCTGCTCATTAAGCGCCTTCAATGACATGTCGGTTATGTCCTGACCGCCGATTTTTATGCTTCCCTCATCAAGGTCATAGTAATGAACCAGGAGCTTAGCCAGAGTAGATTTACCGCTTCCGGATTCGCCTACCAGAGCAGTGGTGGTACCCTGTTTCATTTCAAGACTTACTCCGTGAAGCACCTCTTCGTCTTCATATCCGAAACGCACATTTTCAAAAGAAATGTCCTTGCCGGCACCCTTGAATTCCGAGGTGCCTTCTTTAAGCGGCGGATGCTCCATCAATTTTTCAAGCTCGGAAATTTTGTAATCAAGCTGAGGGAATTTACCCGCAAAGTTAAGAGCCTTCAGCAGCGAAGGTCCAACCGCAAAGGACATACAGATTACCAGAATCAATTTGTCAAGAGTTACAGTTCCCGCAAGAACCATTGCCGAGCCAAAAGGAAGCATGAGAAGCGCCAGACAGGGAATTATGCTTGAGTATACAGCCATCCAGGGCCAGCAGATTTTGTACCAGGCAATGGTAAAGTCACGATAACTTCTTACCACCTCGCCGAAACGCTTATAAGAGTCACCGTCTTTGTTGAATACCTTTACAACTTCCATACCGTTTACGTACTCAACAATAGTGTTGTTCATTCTTGCCGCAGACTCGTAATAGTCGTTCATCTTCTCAAGTCCCGATTTCATCATCATGCCCATTGCAAACAGGCCGATTACCAGCGGAACAAGGGACAAAAGTCCCAGTTGCCAGTTAATGACAAACATCAGAACGATAATAAGAAGGGGAATAAAAATATTAGCTATTCCCTCAGGAATCGCATGGGCCAGAAGAAGCTCTATCTGGTCGATGTCATCTGTGAAAATCTTCTTTATACGTCCTGTTCCCAGATTCTGTATATTTCCGAGAGGCTGTTTCTCAAGTTTTCCCTGAAGGGATACTCTGAGATTTTTCAGGGTATTGTATGCACTCACATGTGAAAACGTCAGTCCCTGTACATATGCAAAAGAATATACAAGTTCGCATACCACAACCGCTGCCACCCTTATCAGAATAAATTTAAGGTCAATCTGTTCTCCCTTCGTAAGAGGTGAGATTATCTGATACAAAAAGAAATACGGTATAACATTTGCCACAATACCAAGAGACATAAGTATTGCCGCCCAGACCGTATACTTTTTGTACTCCCCGATATACGGGGCTACTTTTTTAAACATTTTATAACTCCTTTCCTTTTTCGCCGTGTATAAAATTCCTCACTTTATCGCAAGAGTTTTCATCAAGCTTATATGTATCCTTTACCGTCCCATTTTCCATGTGAACGATGTTGTCGCAGCACTTTAAAATAAACTCATAATCGTGCGTTACTATCAGCACCGTTTTTCCTATTTCCCTAAGTTTTTCTATTTCCCCCGCCACCTGCTCCATATGATATAAATCAAGTCCGCTGGTAGGTTCATCAAAAATGATTATCGGCTTGCCCGAAGCTATACCGGAAGCAATGGCAGTTCTTTGCTTCTGTCCCCCCGACAATGCCATGGGATGAGTTTCCCCCACATTGGAAAGGTCAAGTTTTCTTAAGATTTCGTCGGCTCTTTTTCTTTTGTCATCTTCGCTCAGGTTTCTGTCGGTAATGCTTAACATTACTTCATCAATAACACTTTCCGTAAAAAGCTGATGATTGACATCCTGCATAATCATGTAACAGTTATGAAGTCTGTCTTTATGGTTCATAGCCTTTCCCCTGTACCTGACAGTACCTTTGTATCTTTTTTCAAGCCCACATATATTTCTTACAAGAGTGCTCTTTCCGGCTCCGTTATACCCTATGATTGCCGTCACTTTTCCTTTTTCTATGGAAAGTTTTGGTATATTGACAGAGTTGCGGCTGTTTTTGTATGCAAAAGAAAAATCCTTCATCTCTATCGTTTCCGATTCTTCTTTCGCCGCCGCTTTTTTTAAGGGAATGTCTTCAAGAGAAAGGGGACGAATTCCGAGTTTTTGGCAATCTTCGTATGTGAGACGGTTAAGCTCATCACATGCAAATTCCTTTTTAATCCTTCCGTTATCCATAACTATCATTCTGTCCGCCAGATCCTTTAAATAAAAAAGTCTGTGTTCAGCAATGATTATGGTCTTTCCGGCCTTTTTCCACTCCTTAAGCACTCTGCTAAGTTTCTTGATTGCGCTGTGGTCAAGATTGGAAGATGGTTCATCCAACACAATAATCTGCGGCGAAAGAACATCTATTCCCGCGCAGGCAATAATCTGCTTTTCACCTCCCGACAGTTCGAATATGTTTCGGTTGAGTAAATCACCAATGTCCAGCAACCTAGCCGCAGCGGTTATCGCCATCTCTATCTTTGCAGGCTCAACTCCCTGATTCTCTGCGGCAAAAGCCATTTCATCGGTTGTATTCACGTTAAAGAACTGGGTTCTCGGATTTTGGAACACACTGCCCACCAATTTTGATATTTCATGTATGGACATGTCTTTTTCATCAACACCGTCAAGGCTCACCGTACCGGTCAGTTCCCCGTTATAGAAGCCCGGGATAAGTCCGTTTATAAGTCTGATAACAGTGGTCTTTCCGCAGCCCGAACCGCCGGTTAGTACCACGAATTCACCGTCACGTATTTTAAGATTCAAGTCCATAACTCCCGCAACGTCTTCGTCCGCACCATCAGCCCGGGTTACATTGTATTTAAATGTTGTGTTTGCAAATTCAATCATTTTCAAGCCTCAATAGATAAAGAATATGGTCAGCATTACCGCCATAGTCGCAATAAGAACCGCATCCGTTACCCTTATTCCGATATTGCATATATGGGTTCTTTTTATGTCGGTTCCAAGCCCCTTTGTCAAAGAAGCCGCGGACAAATCGTTGGCTATCTGCACGGTGGACATCATTATCGGGACCAGAACATATTCAATGTATGTGAAGGGATTTTTTATGCTTTGACCGATTTCCCTCATCTTCATGGCATCATGAATTGAGCGGTATTCTTCTTTTAACGTTGGAAAATAACGGAACATTACCGACATGGGAATCGTAATGACGCTTGGGAAGTGCATTCTCTCCATTGCGGTAATAAATTCACTTACCGAAGTTGATTTGACCACATACCAGCCGCACAGATATCCCGGTCCGAATCTTGA
>JAEEGL012411388.1_pt1 | contig 15520 bp, 9 predicted proteins | sample 9134231 | NCBI WGS metagenome assembly JAEEGL01 (sample SAMN16246548, study PRJNA631951) | gut metagenome | biome: gut microbiome; feature: rumen; material: fiber-attached | host: Bos | place: Iran: Karaj | collected 2018-10
AATGTTTGTATTGATTCTTCTTTTTTATCAATATTACATAAACAAATTCCTTTATTATAAAATGCTTCAGTGTAATTTGGATTTAATTCAATTGCTTTATCATAATTTATAATTGCTTCATTAATATTTTTTTTATTATATAAATTAACACCTTTATTTAAATATGCCCTTGCGTTTGGATTTATAGAATTTATTTTATCATAAACTAAAATAGCTAGATCAAAATTTGCAATTGCAGTGTAACATTTTCCTTTCAGGAATAATATTTCTAATTGTTTATTATTATTTTCATTTGAATTTAATAAATTATTTGCTTTATTTAAAATTACAATTGATTTTCCATGTTGATATAATTTCATATAACATTTTGCTTTTAAAATAAAAGCATCTGAGTTATTTGGGTAAAATTTTAAAAATTTTATAGAATACGTTAAAGCTTTTTTAAAGTCTTTTAATTGAAAATAATCATTTGCTATATTAAGATAAGTTGAAGGATTTGAAATATCCCAATTCAATGCTTCGATAATATTATTGTTATTGTTAATTTGATTATTATTTCCATTTTGATTATTGTTATTTATATTATTGATTTGATTATTTTCTAACATTTTTATTTAAATTATTAATTAAATTTATTAATTAATTAATTAATAAGGTTTATTGTTTTTTGAAAAAAAAGGCTTAAATTTATCTACAATTAATATATAAATGAATAAAAATTTAATTTTAAATAATATTAAAGATGGAATTAATCATAATCATAATCAATTTACGCAATTAAATAAAGTTATAAATGAAGAAATATATAAATTAAAAAAAAAAAATATTTCAATTATAAAATTAATAGGAAAAGGTTCTTTTGGGCATATTTATTTAGCAAAATATGGAAATCAAAATATTGCATTAAAAATTATTAAACTTGAAAACAATGATGAAATATTATGTGATTTAAGTAAAAAAAAATATTCATATGAAATAAATACACACATGAATTTGCATCATTTAAATATTATTAAAAGTTTTTTTAATTTTTCATTTGTGAATGAAAATATAAATTATTTTGTTATCTTTCAATTTTTGGCTAATTATAAGGATTTATCAAAATTTATATTTTATCTTCAAAAAAGGAATATTTACAATTTAATTAATAATACAAGTAATTTTGGCTTTTTATTTTATTCATCTGAAATATTTATTAAATATATAATTAAGCAAATATTTCTAGGAATATTTTGCCTTCATGAACATAATATAATACATTGTGATATAAAACCAAGTAATATTCTCATTAATAATTTTATAATGATGATAACTGATTTTTCAATCATTGTTCCTTATCAAAAAACAAAATATACTTATATTAATTTTGGTACAAAAAAATACGCTCCAATTGAAAGTTATTTTAGGGAAACTTTAACTTGTAATGTATTTAAAGTAGATTATTTTAGTATAGGATGTATCATATTTGAATTATTAACAAAAGAAGTATTAATTAATGAAAATATTGAACAACAAACAAATAATAAATATATTGCTTTTAATAAAATTATTTATAAAGGAATTAATAAACTTAAAAATTTAAATCAGATAAAAGGAAAAAAATATAGTAAAAAATTTATAAATTTTATTATTGGTTTAATTATTCCTGATCCAAGTCTAAGAATTGGTTATAAAGAGATAATTCAAAATTTGTTTATGAATAATGATAAAGATTGTAAAGTAATTAATGATATTTATAATATTAATGGATATGAGAAAGGTTTAAAATTCTTTCTTGAATTACAAAAAGATATCAAAAATTTAAATAACTTTAAAAAAAGAAGAAAATATGTTATTAATTAAAATTAAATAATGTTCTTCTTTCTTTTTTTTATTTTAAATATGTTATATTAAAGTCTAATAATCCCTTTTTTTTAAAAGTTTTCTTTTGAAAACTGAACAAAATTTAACATGAAAAATTGTAAAATTACTGTATATTTTTTGAAAAAAAGGGATTAATAAGTTTATTATAAGTCAAATATAATATAATTTAAAATTGATTTCAAAAGTAGGGACCAAAAAAAATAATAATTAAAATTATTTATATAATTTTTTTAGTTAATTTAATTATTATTTAAAATGGAAAAAGAAATAAAGTTAATATTCTTTTTTAATTTTCAAATGAATTAAACCCATAAAACAATAATTTTTATATTTCTAAAACAATTTGAAATTAATTTTGAAGATATTATTCAAAATATTTGTTTAAATCAAATCATTCTATTTTTTAAATAATTTAAATTAAAAAAAATTATAGTTATTTTTCAATTAGTAATACTTAATTGGGGATATTTGAATTTTATGATCTAATAAAAGATTTTAATCTAATTGATAAATATAATAAAGAAAAAGCAATAAAAAATTTATAAATATATATGTTGAATAATTAAATTATTTAAGTTATTGAAATTATTTATTTTAGGAATAAATATTATTTTTATTATATATATTTATTTTATGATTAATAAGAATATAGATTTTATATTTAATATTATAAATTCAATAAATTATTTAATTTGATAATGAAAATAATTCCCATATTTTAAAAAAACAATCTTCAGAACCTGTTATAAAAAAGTTTTCATTATATTTTATTATACTTCTTATACAATTAAGATGACCTCCTTTTAAAGAATATTTTTCAATAAGATTAATTTCATTTTGTTCAGATATTGAAAATAAATTAATTAAATAAACATATTTAGAATTTATCTTTTTTGATAAAGATATTATAATTTGATGATTATTTAATTTAGTTCCAACATCAAAAAATATATTTTCATATATTAATTTAATTATTTCATGTTTAATAATATCAATAAAAATAATTCCATTTCCAATAACAATTAAAATTCGTTCATTTAACATAATCATATTTTGAGGATATGAAGAACCATTAATTTCTTTAACAAATGTTAAATTAAATAAAGGAAAAGAAATAAAAGTTAAATAATGACCCAATTGATAATAAACAATTTCATTATTTGAAATTTTTAAAATTGAATGAATAATTAATCCTCCAGAAATAATAGTTTCACATTGATATTGATTATTTATTTTTTCCCTTTTCCAAACTCTAATTTTTCCATCACTACCACATGACATTAAAATATAATCATTAAATTCAATTATCATATTAGGTGTTGAAATATGAGAAGATAAAATTTGTTCAATTGAATATTTTAAATTATTATCAAATATTTTATATAAAATTATTAATTTATCAAAAGAAGTTGATGCTAATCTATTATTTTTTAATTTTACTATAAATTTTATATATCCATTATGTTCTCTAATCTTTAATTTTGAATTATATGTTTTATTATCATAGATTATTATATTTCTATTCATATATCCACATACAATATCATTATTATCTAAAATTGTAATTGATGTAATTTCACTATTTTCTTTTTTATTAGAATAAATAAGTTCAAAATTAAAATTATACATTTTTATAAAATTTTAAATTTTAAAAAATAATAAATGATAAAAAATATTAAAAAATAAAACATTCATCTTCAAAACTATCCTCAGATTCATTTTCTTCATTATCACTTTTATCATTTTTATAAGAATCTGAACTTTCATCACTTTCATTTTCTTCTTTAAAATTATTTTCATTATCTTTCATATTTAAAATATAATCAATATCATCTAATTCATTTCTTCCAAATAATAATTTATTACCTCTATTTTTAACAACTTGGTTATTTTCTTCATAAGGAATATAAATTTCTAAAACATTTCTAATTTCTTCCCAATCTTTTAATTCATTATTTTTTGTTAAAAAATCCAAACAATTTTGACATATTATAGTACTTGTATTATCACATTCACAAATTTTTTTAATTTTAACATTTATTTCATAATCTTGTGGAACTTTTTTATTTCTTAATAAATTATCTGGATCAATCTCATTTAATTTAAATTTAATTTCAGTTTGATCACGTTCTAAAAATGCAGTATTAAAACTAATTCTTCCTAATTGTTTAGTTGATAATAAACCATTCATATATATTTTAATAGTAATATCTCCTGCCATAATATAAGAAAAATTTTCATCAGTAATAAAAGAAGAATCATTATTAACTAAAAATTTTTTTTGAATAAAATAATTAGTTTTAGAAGAATAAGATTCTTTATCAGAATTTTTTAAAAAAAAAGTAAAATAAGGTCTAATATATTTATTATCATAATTATTCCTTGAAAATTTTTTAATTTCAATTCCAGTAATACATCTAACATAAGGAAATTTATAATATCCAGTAAGCATTTGATAAAAATATCTAACATATTTTTTTTGACTTGGTTGAGTCACTCCTTCTCCTTTTCTAAATCTTTTTCTTGAATAATATAATAAAACATCTTCTGGATTTTTAAATCTTCCACTAAATAATAAATAACAACAAACTATTGTTCCTGTTCTTCCTTTTCCAGCTCTACAATTTACTACTACTACATTTTCGTCATCTTTTTCAAAAAATTTTTGAATTTTTTCACATATTATAAATAGTAATTTTAAAGGAGGAGAATGATGATCTACCCATTCAAATTCTAATACCAGTTTTAATTATATAAAAATATTTTTTTTTTTACTTTATTTTTAAATTTTGATTTGTCGTATTTTTTACCACTTAAGTTTATTACTAAGTAATTTGATCCATGACGCTCGTTTAAAAATAATGATACGTCATCTATACTGTTTCTTATTATTTTTTCTAAACCTGCTCCTGGAAATGCCATTGCTATTATTCTTGGAGTTATGTAACTTAAATCTAAGTTGTATCTTCGGTCTTTGAATCTTAATTTTTTGTCACTTACTAATGTTCTTATATAGTTCATTTTTTTTATTTATTTATTTTTAATTCAAAATATAAAGGAGTAATATGTATTTTTAAATGATGAATTAGTAAAAAGAATATTTATTCAATTATTTTTGAAGATTTTATAAATTAATATTAGTAATTTAAAAAGGAATTATTTGTAAATATTAAAATAAAAACTCCTTTATAATAAAAATTTTTGTTTTGATTATTTAAAAAAAAAGAAAATAATAATGTTAAAATGTGTTTATTAAATATCTAAAATAATAAATTTTTTAATGATAATTCAAATTTAAATATTTATATTTTAAAAAAAATTATTTTTAATCATTCTACAAAATTTGAATTACTAATCTAAAATTAAAATAAGTGATAAATCATTAAATATATTATTGAAATAATTTAAAATTTTATTAATCAATCAATGTTTCTATCAATTTTAAACATTATCTTTCTTATTTATTTTACTAATTGGATTATCATCTTCATCATATTTATTTTTATTCATATTTAACTTTTTTATCATATTATATTGAAATGTATCTTCTGAATCACTGCTATTATTCAAATTATTTTTTTTTTTATTTTTTATATTAAAAATTTTATTTTCAATAATATCATCCCCTTTATTATTAAAATTATTCTCAGTTTTACTTTTATTTACATTTTTTATTTTATCACCAAATTGACTTTGTAATGATTGATCATCACCTAAATTCTTCATTTTACTCTTTTTTTTAAGAAAAATTCGATTAGTTCTATCACTATAATTATCATATTTTTCTGAATTATTTGAGTAACTTAATCCATTAGAATATATAATATCTTGAAATCTTTTTTTTATTTCACCTATTTCCATTTCACCAACTGGATTATTTTCTAATGGATCAAATTTATACCAATTTAATAAAAATGTTACTATTATCATTATTCCTATTATTATACAATGATTAGTTATTGAAATAAAAAATATTATTCTTAAATCTCCTCTTAATTGTACTTTCATTATATTTAATGTTGCATTTATATCTTTTCCAAAAATTGTACAATTTAACCAAGAAAATACACTTACATAAGTTCCATTTTCAAGAGTTTTTACATTTACAAAATCAGCATATGCATTATAAACATCTGAAATAACGGTTTTTAAATCATCTAAAGTGTCCTTCAAATTACTTATATAGACTTCATAATTTTTTTTTAAAGAATTAGGATCTTCATTTGTTATTTTATTTTGTAATTTTTTTATTATACCCTTATTACCAGAAGCAGTAGCACCAACAGGTGTCCCATCATTACCTATAAATTGAATAAAACAAGTTTTGAAATTTGATGCTGCCTGCTGTAAATTAGTATAAGGAGGAACACTTGGTGAAAATGTACAAGAAGAAGAATATGTTTCAATATTTGGTATTATTTTACAAACATTAGTTCCATCTGAAGGACATTTAGATTGAGTACTAACATAATAATCATTTGTTGAACATGTTTTTAAATAAACTCCATTACTTGCTGTATATTTATTTAATTCAGTAATCTGTTTAGAAATATCAAGATTACCATGAACTTTAGAACTAGTTGCTAAAGTAAAATCATCTATCACTTTTTGATAATATTCTTCTAAAGTTGTTATACTTTCTATTGTATTTAAATTATTTGAAGTATCTGAATTTACTAAATCATAAGTATGCATTATAGGATAATACATATTAAATAAAATATCAATTGCTTTAGTAAATTCTTTAGTAGATGCATCTAAAAATACTGAAAGTAAATCACCATCACCTCTTAAACAAATATTAATATTTCCTAAATTACTACCTCCTATTATTCTTGGATTATCAGATGATATATTTTCATTTGAAAATAAAAAATCAACAATATCTCCCATATCACTAATTAATGTTGCTATTATTCCAAATATAGCATTCAATATAATTAAAATTATTAATAGAATTCCTATAAATACCCAAACACATATTAAATTTTTTCTCATAATATTATAATTTCTATATGAAAAAAATAACATAAATCCAGTTTCATATAATATTAATATCATTGTTATTATATTAAAAGCTAAAAATGATTTAAATATATAATTAATTATTAATCCTTTATATTTATCAATTTGATCAATTATATCTCCTGATAAACTTTCCATTGCTGGTTCTAAATCTCCTGTTATATCAGAAATTTGATTTACATTACTTTTAAAAGAATTTGAAACAGAAGGATTTATAATAGCTCTACATTGAATAGTCATATTAAGAATTATATTTTGTATAACATCAACATAATTATTTTGAAAATCTTTTAATATTTTTCCTAAATCAGTTGAAGAATCAGATGGTGGTCCTAAACTTGTTATATATAAAGGAGTAATAGTAATAGGATTAGAACTTCCTCCATTATTTTCTGTTGGATTATTTGGCATTGTAATTGTGGTAGATGTTGATGGAGCTCCCATAACATCAGTATAAACTTGCATAATTTTATTAGGAAAATCAATTAAAATATTTGTATAATTTGGTCCAATTGCACCAGTACCAAAAGGTCCTTTCATATTGTTTAAAAAAGTTGTACAACTTGTAGTTAAACTTGTTAACATATTATTTGTTTCTGTAACAAGATTATCAATCCCATCTAATCCATACCAATAAGGTTTATCAAATTTAGTTTTTGCAAGAAGACCAACTCCATTAACAATATCTGAATTTAACATAGTTAATGTACATAATGTACCATTTAAGCCTTTTTCTGAAGATTTAATAAATACAATAACAATTGAAAATAAAATAATAGAGACTCCAGTAAATGAAAATAATACAATTAAACAATTAAATGGTTTAGTAATTCTTGATTTTTTTCTACAACAACATTTAGGAGAACACATACAAATCCATAAAATAATACAAGGAATAATAAATAAAAATCCTAATACAATTATAATAATAAATGGAATTATTTTTAATATAAGAAGCATTATATCTTTTTTTTCTCCATCTGCAGGTTTTACTAAATTTAAAATTGCTGGTTCTTGATAATGAGATTTATATTTGAAATTATTTAAATCATATTTATTATAATAATAATATTCTTTTAATTTATTTGATGATAAACCACATGAGTCATGAATTGTTAATGAGTCTAAATTTCTTTTTCCCTATTTAAATTTTATAAATGTATTTTATTACCATTTTTTGTTTTTATAAAAATTTTTTTTTAATATTCTTCAGAGATCTTATTACAATTTCATAAAATTAAATTTTTTATTTTATGAAACTATCCTTCATAAAATTTAATTTTGGTTATTATATTTAAAATGAAAAATTAATATAAATGAAAATCTATGATTTAATATATTATTGGTATTAATTTATAATTTATTTTTAAAATTTAATACTTTTAATTATTTTTATTAAAATAGTTTTAAAAATTTTTTTACAAATTCAAAAAAAATGTAATTGTCATTTGTTTTTTTATTTATATAAATTGAGATGTAATTAAAATAAATGATTTATAAAAAAATTTTTTTTTGATTATATTGTCATTTTATATCTTAAATTAACTAATATTTATATAATATAATTTATTTACATTATAATTAAAATTTATAATAATTATTTTTTAATAAATTTTCATTTATCTTTTTTCTTCATTAAAAAAGTTTTTTGATAAGAATTTAATTTATCATTACCAAGATCAGAAATTTTTTTAGGATTTGGTGTATAACTATAATTTAATTTAGTCGTATTATTCCTAATAGTCCCATCATTATTTAAATATCTATTTTCAATTAACCTTTTTGATTTCCTATCAGCTTCTTCAATTTGTCTCCACAATTCATATTTATCAGAATCTCTAACATCATGAGTAACATTTAATTGACTATAACTATGTCTAAAATTATTATTATCCAAATTATTATTCAAATTATTAATATAACTATCTCTATTACTATTATAATTATTATTAATATTTCCATTATTAAAAGTAAAATCATTAATTTTATTATTTAAAGTCTGATTTTGATATAATAATTTTTGTTGATTTATTGAATTACCATACATTCTAATTTTATTTATTCTATCTTTCATCAAATATTCATCATAAGGATTAAAATATTCATAATACAAAGGAGAAATAGAATTAATAGGATAAAAACCAGGATAAAACATAGGATCAGGGAAAAAAAGATCAGAAAATCTAAGAGTTTTTTCTTTAGGAAATTCCATTATTTTCCTTTTACCATATTTATAATAATTCTTTTCTTCATTTTTATCTTGAGGAGGATTTAATGAAATATCATCATCTTGAGGTCTTTTAATAGTCCATCTATTATCACATCTATAACAAATACAATAAAGTGCATTTTCTCTTATTTTATTTTCAGTTTTACAATAAGGACAATTTACTACATAATGAGTTAATGGTATTGTTTTCTTTTCATCTGCATAATTTCTTAATTGAGCAGCTCTTAAATAATCTAATATTTCATCAAATTTATGAATTGGTTTTGGTACTTTGTTTATTTCTTGACAAATTGAACATTTTATATTTTTTAAATTTCCTTTTACTATATTTACATTTTGACAATTCCAACATTTTATTGCTAAATGACCTGACTCTATTTCGGGTATTATGTTATATTTTAATTCATTTGCTATGTAATCTGCTTTATTTATGTAATATTGTTGTAGATTGTTTTTTTCATTTGTGTAATCTTCATTGTATATTGGAACTTCTGAGCCTTCTTCATTTGAATCGTTTTCTGTAAAGTTTGAGGAATTATGATCACGGTTTATTTTATTCTGAGGTGTAGTGTTTATTATATTTATACTTGAATGAGTTTCTATTGGAGTTGTTTCTTTACTCATTAAATTTTTATATTTTTTTTAGTAAATATGGTAATAATAATATAAAAATTTTGATTTATTTTTTAATTAATTTGAAAGTTCTTTTGGTTTTAATTTTTAAAAAATTATTTTTGAAAACTAAAAATAAAAAGTTAATTTAAATCTAATATAATTGTTTTTTTATTTTTAAAATATAAAATATATTTTTTTATATATATAATTTTCAAAAATTTAAACCAAAATAATATATAATGAAGAAAATAATTAGATAAACATTTTTTTGTGATTTATTTTATTCTATTACTCTAAAAATTTTATTTCATAATTTTAAAATAATAAATTTTAATTAAATAATCAAAAAAAAAATTTTTTTATAAAGAACTTTTACAATCTATCAGAAATATATATAAATTATGATAAAATCAAAAATTATATTCGTTTATCATATAACATTTGAATTTTTATAAAATATTTTAAATAAATTAAAAAGATAAGATTCAGTTAAAAAATTATAATATTTTTTATATGTAATTTTAGAATAGAAATTAGACAAATGGAAAAAAAAAAAAGCAAATAAAATATCAAAATTTAATAACAGTTTAGAAAAGAAAAAAAAGATTGAAAATGGGAAAAAAAATTTAATAAATTTCACTAAGTTAAATGGAGCACTTTTGAGTCCAACAAATGGAAAAAATATGAGAATATTAAGTCATGATAAAGGAAGACCACAGTCTAATGAAAAATTGAAAATAAAAATATTAAATAATAACTTTAATAAAGGTGAATATAATGATTTTCAAAATTATTCTCATCAAAAAAATTATTTAACGTCAAATGGTAGTTTAAAAAATTATATTAAAAAAAATATAAAGAAAAAAAAAGATGATAACTGTTCAAAAAGTGTAGTAATTCATTCAAAAACTGGAAATAAATTAATATCATTAAGAAAACATATTCAAAATTACGCAACAAATAATAAAAGTCAAATTATTACAAATAATTTTACTAATCATTCAACTATAGGAAATATTTCTTCAAAGGGTAATCAAAATGTTGATAGAATATTTGCAAAAGAAATAATAAAATTTTTAGAAGAAATGAATCAACTTCAAATTAATATTTGTAAAAAAGTACCAAATATAAAAGAACTAAAAAAAAATTTTGAAAAAAAGAAGAATATTTTATATAATAAAGCTTTAAAATATTCAAAAAATGATAATATATATCGTCAAATATCACAAGATAATCGTTCATCTAATTCTTTATTTAGTGGAAATTCTATATTTACAATAGGAACATATAATGGAGTTAATCAAAATCAACATATTAAAGAATTAAATGATTTAATTGTTACATTAAAGACTGCTTTAGAAGAAATAAAAACAAACTCTAATTTTATAACTTCTCAATTAAGAATAGAAATTTCAGAATTAAATAATAGAAATGAAAATTTAATGATTTCTATTAATCAATATGAAAAAAATATTAATTCTAATATTATTTCTATTAGGAATATATATAAGCTATTAAATAAATCAATGATTCATTTAAGTTTAAATAATGAAAATTCAAATTTAAGTCAGAATTCTAATACTAATTCATTAAATTCACATGAAAATAAATTTGAATACTATGAAAATGAAATTAAAAAAATTATTTCTAGATTAGAAATCAAATTATCAAATTTACAAAATATTGATAATAATAATCATCAAGAAATAAAAAGTTTCAATACAGATATTCCTGATACAAATAAATTATTTTATTCTATTAAGGAAATTTTTAATGAAATAATAGAAATGATTAGACCTTATATTACTCAAGAAGAAAATGAAAATGAATTAAATAATATTTTTGATATCAAAGATGCTTTTGAATATGGAATTATAATCAATTCTTTAAAAAATTTAAAAAAATATATAAAAAAATTAATAATACAAATTGATAACTTAAATTTCGATAAAGAAACACTTTTAAAACAAATAAATGACAAAAAATTTCAAAATAAAACTTTTAAAAACTCTCTTAATAATGGATTAATAAATAATATTAAATATGATATAAATTATAATTCAATAGAAGAAGAAAAAAAAAATTCTGATACTGAAAATTATAAAATATTAAATAATGATTTACTATCTATTCAAAATAATTTATTGCAAAAATTAGAAATGAAAGATATTGAAATTGAAAAAAATCAAGAAACAATAAAAGAACTACTTTTAATAAATAAAAAGGAAGAATCAAATAATGATATATCATCTAATTTTGTATCAAATGAAAAATATAGATATCTTTTAAATTTATATAGTAATGAACAAGATCAGTTAAACCAAGTAAAAAATGATTATATTCATTTAATTCAAGATTTATCTAATTATATTGAAAATGGAAAAAAAATTTCTATAGATATAAATAAAATAAGTTTTAATTCATATAAAAAAAGTCTCAATGAATTAAATTATGAAGATAATTTAGATTCAAATGATTTAGGTAGAATAAATGAAAATGATTTATTAACTGAAAAAAATTCTAATTCTTCAAATTCAAATAAAAATAATAATAATATATCAAATAGTGGAGAAAGTAAAGGGAGCAATTGTGCAACATTTAATAAATATGTTAATGTAAGTAATGTATCAAATAAAATGAATACTACTAAACAAATGATTAGTTTGAAGATTGAATTAAAACAATATAAAAATGAATGTGAAAAATTAAATAAAAAGTTAATTGATATTAATGAAGTTATTGAAACTATTAGTAATGCTTTTTGTAAATTATTTTATGAAGTAGAACAATATTCAAATAAAGGAAAAGAACTTTTTGTTTTAGTATTTAAATTATTAAATTATAATGATGATACAATTAATAAAATGTTTTCTGAAAAAGAGAAATTAAAAAAATAATAAAATTTGTTTTTGCAATTTTTTTAATAAATATATTATTTTAATTTCTTATAAATTGGATTTTTATGAATTTAAAATATTTTATGAAAATCAATAAAGAAATCTTTTTAATTTTTGAAATATTAATGAAAACAAATTTTTAACTTATTTAAAATAATTTTTTAGATAAAATTTTTTTCTAATTATAATAAATTTAAATAATTATAAAAATAATTAATTAATCAATTCATAATTTAACATTTTTAACATAAATTTCAGGAATATTTTTTAATATAATTCCTAAATATTTATCTTTAACTTCATCAACTTCAATAGGAACATTTTCTTTATTATAGATTTGTATTTTGTTAAAGGTAGGATGATTTTCATATATTCTCATTATTAAATCATTAATATCATCACCATATCTAAATGTTTCATATGAATCCCATTTTCTATTTTCAGGATAAATTATATTTAATAAAATTTCTTTATTAATATCAATATTTTCTTCTTTTATATATTTTAATTTAATATTTTTTAATTTTCTTATATAATCCATAATTAATCTTTGTTCAATTGAAGTTATTGAATTAAAATCTATATCATCTAAAATATTAATACGGCAATCTTTAATTAATTTTTTTAAATATAAATCATCTTGATTTAAATATTCTTTATAAGTTAATTTTAAAAAAAATTTTTTTACTTTTGATTCTAAATTTGAATTTTCAATAATTCTTTTTAACTTTAAAAAATCTTTTTCCATAGAAGAATTTTCAATTTGAGCTATTTCATTTTCAGAATTTAATTTATTTACAGTATTTTTAATTGTTTCACTTTGAATAGTATTTAAATTTAGATTAGGATCATTAAATAATGTATTAATAGAATTAAATAAATCACATTTTTCTTTATTTAATTCAAGAAATAATTTTTCTTCTGCATTATATTCATTTTCGTCTTTGAAAGGGTTTAATAAATCAAATTTTTTTGGTGGAAGTGGAAATTCAATTAATGATTTTATTTTAATCTCTTGTTTTTTTTCCATTAAAATAACTTATAAATAATAAAATAAATATTTTCCACTTTAATTTATTGAAAATAAATAATTAAATATAAAATAAAATCAATAAAATATTCTCTTATTTTATTTATTTTTTAAATAAAATCATTATTAGATCATAAAAAAATTAAATATATTAAAGAATCAATAACAATTAATTTTTATATTTTAAAAAATAAATGGAAAAAAAAAATGACTCACAACCTACAACTATTAAACAAAAATATGATTTTGTATGGAATATTGTATTTGGAATACTTTTTTTTCCTACTATTATAGGAATTTATTTCTTATTAAGAGATACTTCAAAATTCAGAAATGATTTAAAAATGAAAAATCCATCATATAAATTTCCTGAATTAAGTGACTTAAAATTAGTATTATTAATACTCCCAATAATAATATCTTTAAAAGTAATATTAGAAAGTTCATTTATGCATATTACAGAAAAAATAATGAAACAAAAATATAAAAATCCATCAGATGAAAAGAATTTTATTTTAGGAAAAATTTATAAAAGAAAATTAGCAAGTCATATTTTTAAAGGTTCATTTTATTTATTTATGACATTATTTGCTTATTTTATTCTTGATCAAGTTGATTATTTTCCAAAAACACTTTTAGGACATGGATATATGCCAAATATGTTTTTAAAAGGATATCCCAATTCATTTTATCATTACAAACCAAAATATTTTGATTTACATTATATTATTTGTTTATCTTATTTTTCTTGTGATTTAATTTGGCTTCTTTTTGTATATGAAAAACAAAGTGATTTTTTTAATATGTTACTTCATCATATTTGTACAATAAGTTTAATTATTTTTTCATATATGACAAATTATTCTAATATTGGATCAATTGTATTAATATTACATAATGCAACTGATGTTGTTATTCATTTTATAAGATTACTTCTTCAAACAGATTGTAATGAAACTATAAAAGATATTTTTGGACTTTTTGTAACTTTATTTTTTTTATATCTTAGATTATATGTTTTTGGTGATGCAATATACACAATTTGGCATTATATTACTTGGGATTGGGGATGGGTTACTTTTTGTTTATGGGGATTTTTAACCTTTTTATATATTATGCATGTTAATTGGTCTATTATGATGGTTCAAAAAATATTAGTTGTCCTTATTGGAATTAAATTATCTGATACTTTCAATTATGATGATAGTGTAAAGAAAAAATTGAAATCTCTTCATGATACAAATTCAAAAAATAAATGAAAATAATTTATTATTTTTAAATTTATTATTTCAAATTTAGTTTTCACATATAATAAATTTATTGATTATTGTAAATTATTTAAAAATATATAAAAAAATCTTCTTTACAAATATTAATAAATTTATATATTAAATATCATTTATTTCAAGAATATTAAAATTTAATTTTTGATTAACAAAAACAAGAAACTTAATTAAATGATAACAAATATTTAATTTTTGAAAATTATATGAATTAACATTAAATAATATATTTTATATATATATATTAATTCATATAATCTCATTAATTATATTAGTTTACTTATATGAAATATTTCAATTTCTTTAACTTTAAAATTTGAATTTTCATCAACAAATAAATTTTTTTCATTTTTTTGTCCTTCAAAATTAAATGGAAAATTTGAATAAGAATCTTCTGAAAGGAAATTATTAGAAATAACTAAATCATTTTCACCGAAATTGATTATACTATCATTATCACATATTAAAGCATATTTATCTTTTATTAATTTAAATGTTTTTTTTGCATCAAGAGAAAAAAGAAAAGCTTTATTATCATATTTTAATTGTTCAATATATGAAGATGGAATTTTTTTAC
>JAEEGL012618528.1_pt1 | contig 15520 bp, 12 predicted proteins | sample 9134231 | NCBI WGS metagenome assembly JAEEGL01 (sample SAMN16246548, study PRJNA631951) | gut metagenome | biome: gut microbiome; feature: rumen; material: fiber-attached | host: Bos | place: Iran: Karaj | collected 2018-10
ACCAATTAAGCCAAATCTTAGAGATGAAATTATTACTAAAGAAATGATTTAGAATGGTTAGAAAATACTCAAATTATCTATTTTTGTCCATTGATATGATTTAAGCTTTGTTAGTGTTTAAGTTCCGAAATCACGTTGTCAAAAGTCTTTTTGTGGACATTTATGTTACCAAAAACGGACTTTCCGGACATTTTGAGACACTCAACTTCCGACCATTTTTGTCATGCTGAACTCGTTTCAGCATCTTACAAACTTGGCGTGTTTACTATATTTTGGCAAGACCCTGAAATAAATTCAGGGTGACTGTACGCTTATTTCTTTCCGACCAAATGTCCTGAAAAAAGGTATCCGGAAATCCGCCGAACCCACATAAGCGGGTTCTCATCCTCATCCCCAAAACAAAAACTCCCTTTCGGGAGTCAAAATTCAGAGGGGATGGGATTGTCTTGCTCGTTCGCGTTGAACGGCAATTCCGTGTTTTGACTTCGTGATTTCATCACTTGTCAAAAGCACTCCAGCCTCCGCTCACTCGCGCTCGAACCCAAAATGCTTCGCATTGAGGTTCAAATCCATTACCCATACAATAAGACGGAATAGAGCAAAAAGCTCATTCCGTCTTATTCAGAGGGGATGGGATTCGAACCCACGGTGGAATTGCTCCCACACAACCTTTCCAAGATTGCACCTTAAACCTCTCGGACACCCCTCTTAGTGTTTAATACTATAACTATTATACTTTATCATAATTCATTGTAAAGGTTACATATCATGTATCTCTAACTAAAGTTGCAGATAATTTTTGTTAAAATATCCTCCATTCTAATGATTTTTTTATTTGACATATATACTATTCTTAGTATGTTGTTATGGAAACTATCCAGAAAGGAATATTATGGCGAAAATTATTAAAGTAGCGTCGTCTACAAATACCCCACGATTAGCTTGTCAATTCAAAACATCAAGAAACACCGCAACAAATCCTTTTAAGTATCAAAATTTTGAAGGAAATACGTTGGATGTTTCAGCTTTTGCTGATGTTTTTGAAAGTTCTGCAGCTAAAGAAACCAGTAAAATGAAAATTATTGCAGCATCAGTAGCAGGAAGTATGCACAAAATTGTATCAGGTATCACAGAACCTATTATCAATTTTGTTAACAGAATTCGTGAAGGAATTTCTTCTGCTTGGGAATATGCAAAAAATACGAATGTAACTGAACATGGTTCATTGGGAGTTTTGACCAGCGGTATAGATTATGTCGGTGAAATTATGAACAAACCGATTAGTATCAGTGCAATCAGTGACTTTATGAATAAACCGATTGATTTAAGCGGAGTCGGAAGATTGATGAATACTCCTGTATCACTTCCGGGTGCGGCTCTTATAGACGGAACTCTGGATGGAATAAAGACTCATATCGGTGCTATGAATGAAAATATGTTAGATTTAGGAAAAGGAATCAGCTCAAGATGGGCAGCCTTGATTTCAAAAGTTAGTCATTCCGATAATAATGATTATAGTTGTAAATCTGTTTCAGAATTAGAAACACTATGGAAATCTGAAATAGCATCAGCTAATTACGGGGAGGTTGCGTAGTATGATGAATAAAAATATTGTTGAAATTATAGATGCTTTAGAAGCTCATAAAGATAGTGACTCAATAAGAGTATTAGAAGAATTAGGTACAAATTCTCCTGATAATGAAGTTCGTGAATATACTTCCCGTGCTTTAGTCAGAAAGAATTTACATGATTCTTTAAAAGTTGTGATAATCAATCAAGGTAAAGGTATAAACGATTTATCACCTGCTGTTGCAATGAGTACAATAAACGAAATTCTTGCTATAAAAGACAAAACAGAAGTTCTTAAAATTTTGGACGACACAATAAATATGCATTCTGATGAAACAGTAAGAGAAAATGCACGTTCGGTAAAATCTCTTCTGGCTTTAAGTTAAGTTTAGATTTCATATATAAAAAACGCCTGTTGGTTTTGAACAGGCGTTTTTATTTGCGTATTTATTCAAGCAGCATAATTTCCCCGTCTGCAGGGATATATATGTAATCTTTTACTTCAGAATTTCTTAAATCGACTCTGCATAATGTCGCATGTCCGACATTATCCATGTGACTTGCAATTAATTTGCCTATGGGATAATATTCGTGCAATTCTTTAATATCATCAATTCCCATGATAATAGGCCCGCTTTGAGGAGTTTGCGCACAAGCTGCATTTACAATTATATATTTGGGTTTATGTTCATCTATTGCGTATCTAACACCGTCATACCAAATTGTATCTCCCGCAAGATATAGTACGGGTTCGTTTTCTGATTTAAATACGACACCCATTGCCTCCCAGCGCATACCGTTTGCAAGCATACCGGGTTCGGCTAAAACCCTGACTCCGTGCCTGCATTCAGTCTTATATAAATTGACATCCTCAAATTTAATTCCATCCTGCGTAATTATTTCAATATTATTAAACCCTTCTTTCTCCAAAGCGTTTTTATCATATTTATCCTGTGCAAATATTTTTATTGATTTAGGCAGAATATCTTGTGCATATTTATCAAAATGGTCAATATGCAAATGTGTAAGTATAACCGCATCAATGTTTTTAACTATATCTTTAGGCGACATCGGCAAATCATGATACGGCCATTTTTTTAATGTTATAGGCGGAAATGCTTCTTTTGGTGCAAACATGGGGTCAATTAAAAATCTGACACCATTGTATTCCAATATTATTGTTGCATTTCTTATTTGATGTAATTTCATAATATCCTCCGAATATTTATATTATTCTACTTATTTTGTTTCGTTTCATGCAATTGTTAAGAATTATGAAGTTGAGTTCTTAGGATATATAACAAGGCTGAAATGCTTGATATAATTGCGATATGATGAGATGTGGTATGATATGAGCGGCTCTGTGCAATTTTTTATTACCTTAGGCAATTCTTTTTACCCTGGATGCTACCAGAACGGTTTTTAGCAATAATTGTAAAGTTTTGTTAAGCAAAAAGGCAATTTTCTTGAAAAAAAATACTTTATATATATGGTTAGTAACAAATTTAAGGTAGGAACGTGTAGTAATGGTAAATAGTTGCAGTAATTTAAGTTTTAGAAGTACATTGCCTTCTTATAGCGGAAGATATGATAATCAATCTTCTTCGGGTACAAATTCGACAAGTTTCAATGGCGGGTTGACCGAAAAAGAAACAAAAGCGTTAACTGATTGCTATGTAAGTACTCCGAGCGAATCAATTCTGGGTGCGGCCGGCGGCGGTGTTCTATTTGGAATAATCAATAATCCGAGACTTATTGTACACCCTATTAATTCATTTAAAGCAACCAACCCTACTGATAAGATGTTCAAAGCGGTAACAGAAAAGGGTTCTCAACTCAATGAACTCTGGATAAATCCCGAAACGAATGACTTGATGAGAGAAGCATATTTCAGAATGCATAAAATTGAAGCGAGAAAACTGGGAAAAGCCGGTGCTTTCAGAAAAAAAATGTCAACGAAGGACTATGACTTGTTGAAAGGTTATATGCAAGATGCCTTAGATTCAGGAAATAAAGAACAAATTGCTGAGGCTACGGCAAAACTTCAGCAGGCTTATGTAAATGACGGGTGGTTGGCAAGACCTGTGGGGAAAGTAGTGGATACGGTAAAAGGATGGTTTGGCAGAGACGCAAAGCCAAGAACAGTAACTAATGCACTTACAGACACTGTCGCAATAGATAAGACTGCAGGAGAACTGCTCCAAGTCGGGAAAGACACTTCTCTTAACGGCTTTATGAAAAAACACGCATCATTTAGAGGAATTATCGGATGGGCAGCATTTGAATTCCTGTTCGGATTAGGAAGTATCAAAAAAGCATTTGCTAAAGATGCCGAAAATAAAGAAAACGGTGTAAAGACAAATTACGGTATAAAACAATTGGGACAAACAACGGTCAAAGGCTTGGGAAGCGGTATCGGATGGGGTGTAGGTGAAGCTCTTGCGAACTTTGCATTCTCTAAATACGGTACTAAACTTGGCACTAAAGTTCGTCCGTCAGCCGGAGCAGGTTTGGGCGGTGTGGTTGGCGTCGTCGGCGGTTCTATAGGTATGATGATTTTGGGAAGAATTACAAAAGCTCTGGTGGGCGAGAATATAGGTGAAAAAATTGAGGCACAAGAACTTGCACAAACCCCAGAAGGACAAGTGAAACTTTTGCAAACGGTTTATGAAAAGGCTAAAAAAGGTGAAGCAAGTCCGGAAGCTCAAGCAGCGTTACAAAAAGCAATGTTGCAATTGCACGCATAACCGGTTTATAAAAATAATGAGTAAAATTTCGCAGAAAATGCGGATTTTTACTTTTTAATGTATAATCTATATTGTTGTAAAAATAAGGATTGATTATGGCAAAGTTAAGAAACGGGGCAAAAATTGCGGCTAAAAAGATTAAAATTTTAGCTTTTGATGTTGACGGGGTAATGACGGACGGAAGTATTACTTATGACGAGAACGGTGTAGAATACAAAACTTTTAATGCAAAAGACGGACACGGACTTGTAAGAGCCGGAAAATCCGGATTTATAACTGCAATAATTACCGCCAGAAATAACGGAACCGTTGAACACAGAGCAAAAAATCTTAATATTACAGAACTATATCAGGGGCAAAAATATAAACTTTCAGCGTTGGAAGAAATTATGGCAAAATATAAGCTTTCGTTTGAAAACGTTGCATATATGGGTGACGATTTACCGGATTTATGTATATTAGAAAAAGCAGGGCTTGCTTGCTGCCCTAATGATGCAGTAAAGGAAGTAAAAGAGGTATGTCATTTTATATCATCAGTTGGCGGCGGGAAAGGTGCAGTAAGAGAACTCTGCGATTTTATTTTGGATTCTCAAGGAATTGAGAAAATTATTCAGGTTTCAGAAGGACAAAATGTATAAAGTAACGGAATTGTTGCCCAAATTATGTACTCTTGTTTCACAAAATAAGAATATATTAATGCTTGTTACTGTTTGTATCTACGTTCTGGCTCTTTATAGCACGCTGAGTGAAAATGTACTTACTTTTTCCTTGTTTTTAGGACTAGGATTTATTTTTATTGCAATTAAAAATTTATTACCCCTTCGTTATCTTATAATATGGTCATTAATATTTTGTGTTGGAGTGACGAATACTTCCTTAAGATTGAAACAAACCGACGATTTATTAAATCTTGCCCCTGTAAATTCCGAAATAACGGGAACTGTTATATCAATTCCGCAAGGTTTGTCGGAAAATAAACCCAAATTCTTTTTAAAAGCGGATAAAATCAAGTATGGCTCGGAAGAAAGACTTTTAAAGTCCGAAAAAATTCTTGTTACAGTTAATGATTTTTCGGAGGATAAAAATTTTAGTGATTTAAAACTTTATAATTCTTATAAGCTGACAGGCAGACTTTCAACCCCATTTAAATCAGGGAATCCTTCACAGTTTGATTACGGGAATTATTTAAGAAACCATAACACTTATGCAGTATTTTATGCTAATGAATATGAACTTATAAACAAACAGCTTACTTTAAAAGAAAAATTTATGCAGGGGGTAAATAAGTACAGGGAAGATGTTATAAATATTCATTCCGAATATATAGAGTCTCCGAATTTGGAAATTTTGGGAGGAATAGTATTCGGTGAGGATGCGGTTTCACCTGATAAAAATATTAAACAATCATTTATAAATTCAGGATTGCTGCATATATTGGCTGCATCAGGAATGAATGTTGCATTTATATTCGGATTCTTTTATATATTAATGTCTTTGATGAGGATAAATTACAGAATAAGAGTGGTTTCCGGCATGGTTATGGTTGTGATTTATTCTCTTATGACCGGTTTGGGCGCTTCCGTAATTAGAGCAACATGCATGCTATTATTTGTGCTTGCCGGCAAACTTATGAACAGGGACGCACACAGTATCTCTCTTTTATCTTTTGTTGCACTCCTGATGCTTTTATATAATCCGTTGTGGGTAAATGATGTAGGGTTTCAGCTTTCATTTATAGTTACGTTGGGAATTTTAACAATGGCTCCGGCAATAGACATGTATAAAAACAGGATTTTAAATTTTATTGTTTCAACTGTTACTATTCCTATCATTGCTCAACTTTGGGTTATTCCGATTCAAATATTTTATTTCAATAATATAAGCATATATTCAGTATTTGCTAATATTATGAGTGTTCCGATTGTTATGGTTATAAGTTTTGGCGGTTTTATAAGTTCACTTTTGGCTGTTGTAAAACCAATTTCGGATTTTATATGCGGAACTTTTGACTTTATACTTAATCCGTTAATTACCGCTCTCGTAAAAATTTCGGACTTTTGGGGAAGTATTCCTTACTCTTCTTTACAGACATCTCATCCTTCAGTTTTTCAGATTTTAGTATATTACGGAATTTTATTCTGTTTGTCGTCATTACTTTATAAAGAATTGTGTGAAAAATACAAAACTACTGCTATTAAAGCAATTACAGCTCTATTTTTAATTCTTTTAATTACGTTTATTCCGATTAAGAATTCGACTTTGGAAATCACTGCTTTTGATGTCGGGAATGCAGATTGTTTTCTTATTAAAACACCCGAAAGCAAGTACATAATGATTGATACGGGGAAAACAGGTTATAACGGCGGAAAATCTCAGGCTGAAGTTATAGTCCTAAAATATCTGAAAGACAAAGGTATTAAGAATATTGATTCTATTATAGTTACTCATTTTGATAATGACCATTGCGGCGGAACAGTTGATTTGATTAAATCTGTAAAGGTGAATAAATTATATGTAAATGATTTGAAGCACAATTCAAATGCCGCAAAAAACATATTAGATACGGCAAAGATTAACAATGTTAGTACAATTGCAGTTCAAAACAGTCAAATTGTATATGAAAACGGCGATTTAAAAATAATTAATTTGAATAATTATACGGGCAAGAGCGACAACGATAATTCAATAATTACGCTTTTGACATATAATAATTTTTCAATGCTTTTTACGGGAGATGCGGGAATAAACGGTATAAATTCGGTTTTAAATAATATACCGAAAGATATTACTGTGCTGAAAGTTCCTCATCACGGAGCTGTGGGCGGAATTAGCAGAGAAATTATATCTTATCTAAAACCGAAATACTCACTTGTTTCAACAGGCGAAAACCAATTCGGGCATCCTTCTTTGTATACATTAGAACTTTTGAAATCATCAGAAATTCTAAGAACAGATATAAATAACTCTATAAGATTTGTAGTAAACAAAAACGGTTTAAAAGTTTTATACTTTGATATCAAATCGAGAAAGTATAAAAGAATGATGTGATAAAGACTAAAATAAGTATCTGTTTTTTTTTGTAATAATACTTTTCGTCATTCTGAGCGTAAGCGAAGAATCCAGCCTATTATTATTTCTTTATATCATTTTTTAGCAATATCAAACAAATGCCAAGTGAAATTAATGCGGACAAAATCCAGAAATTAACGGCACTGTTCCAAGAGAATTTATCAATAATATAACCCGTTCCGACTCCCGAAAGGATTGAACCTATGTATCCGAACATACCGCAGAAACCTGTAACGGCAGAAGCAACTTTTTTGGAACTGGATTCGACTGCGGAAAGACCGCCTATCAAGACTTGCGGACCGCAAGTAAATACACCGATTGCCGATACATATACATAATCCATAAACGGTATTGTATTTCCCTTAAATAAATAAATACAAATTGCCAAAAGTGACAGACAAATGATATTTACAGGGGCTCTTTTCCCTCCGAATAATTTATCCGAAACAACACCTGCTCCGATAGTCCCCAAAACACCTACAAGAGGCAGAAAACTTATAATTTTTGCGGCATCAGCAATAGTATAATGTTTCATATCCACCTGATACATAACGAGCCAGTCAATTGTTCCGTATCTTACAACATATACAAATATGTATGCTATTGCCAAAAGCCATACCGTCGGGTTTTTGATAATGTATTTCTTGAAGATATCGGCATAAGTACAGTTATCTTCATCATCAGCTTCCTTAACAGGTTCGACATAATCAGGGTCTTTATATTTCTCTATATCAGGTAAACCGATACTTTCGGGCTTGTCCTGAAGATTTTTATAAAAGAAAAAGCAAAAAATGATTGAAAGAATCGCAGGAACGTAGAATACTGATTGCCAGTCATAATGCGTAATTAGGAATCCCGAAAGAATCATGCTTAAGTAAGTTCCGATTTCGTGAGAAGATGACCAAAGTGACCATTTAACTCCTCTTTCTTTATTGCAAAACCAATAAGAAAGGTTTTTCGCAATCGGAGGAAAACCCATTGACTGAAACCATCCGTTTACGCCCCAGAAGAAAGCCAAAAGCATTAAAAGCACAGAAAACCCGCAAAAAGTCAATTTTGGTGATACCGAATAGGCGCAAATGACAAATAAAATATTAACAAAAGCGGAAATAAAAAGTGCCGTGGGCAAAATTCTTTTTGCATTAGTGTTATCGGCAATAATTCCGTTTATAAACTTACCCGCAGCATAAGAAAAATACAAAGAACTGCCCAAGATACCGAGTTCAAGTTTGCTGTAACCAAGTGCTTCCTGCATAGCGGGTAAGGCTACAGAAATGTTTTTTCTGCACAAATAGAATATAATATATCCGAAAAACATTGATAAAAATATTCTCATTCTCCATTGTGCATAAGTTTTATCAACAATTTCTTTGTCCTGAATAGGTTCAATTGCTTCAGGAACTCTGTAAAAATGCTTAATATTCTCCCAAATCTTCATATCCTGTATACTTCCATTAAAAATGATAACTAAATTATTATCACATAAAAAAATAATTTTAAAAACATATTTGACCGAATTTTAAATATTGATAAAATAGAAATATGGAAGTAACTTACGACAAGTATTCTCTTTTAATCGACGGAAGAAGAGTTTTTATAAAAAGCGGAGCTTTTCATTATTTCAGAACCCCCGGCGAAGAAACCGCACGGGACAGATTTACCAAGATGAAAGCTGCCGGGTATAATGCAGTTGATATTTATTTCAACTGGAATTATCACAGCAAAAATGAAGGAGAATACGATTTTTCAGGGGTAAAAGATGTAAGAAAAGTCCTCAAAGCCGCAAAAGAATCAGGTTTGTTTGTAATAGCACGCCCGGGGCCGTTTATTAATGCCGAAGTAAACGCAGGCGGGTTGCCGTTCTGGCTTTTGAGAAAGAAAGATGTAATTCCGAGAAACAGAATCGGCACAAAATATGAATACTCTTCCAAATATATGAAATACATTGCGGAATGGTATGACAACATTATTCCCATAATAAATGAATTCGATAATGTAATTCTTTTCCAGATAGAAAATGAGTATGCAACAGACACGATGGAAGAAGATTACATGAGGGAATTATACCAAATGGCAAGGGAAAGAGGAGTAAAGTGTCCGATTTTTCATAATGATGCATTTTTCTGCGGATTATGGGCGGATTGTGTGGATATTTACGCACTGGATTTGTATCCGTATATAAACCCTAATCAGAATTGGAAACAAGACAGCTTTTGTTTTGATACACTGGATAATGTTGAAGATATTTTCAGATGTGCAAAAGAAGATTCACCGCCCTTTATTGCGGAAATGCAATCGGGCTGGTTCGATAAATGGGACGGATCAGGTTATAAACATATCAGAAATGCTCTTGGAGATGAACATATTAATATAATGACAAAAACAGCTCTTTCTCAAGGAGTAACATTGTTTAATCATTATATGACCGTTGGCGGAACAAACTGGGATGATTTAGCTTGTGATGAAGTTTATACAAGTTATGAATTCGCCGCTCCGATTGACGAATTCGGAGTCCCGCAAATCAATTATTACAAGGCAAAAGAAATAAATTATTTTCTTGATTCTTTTGATTTAACCAAAACAGAACCGAAAGACATTGATTTTAGCGGGGAAAATATTTATGCAAAAGTAAGACACGATTTAATTAACGATTGTGATTGGCTTTTTGTCAGAAATATGAATTCCGACACGACAGAAATACCTTTATATAAAACGATAAAGTTAAAGCCTTATGATATGAAAATTTGCCCTGTGAATTTGAAACTAAAAGCATGCGAAATCGAATTTTCCGATATAGAAATTTTTGCAAGAATTCAAAATGAGAAGGATGAAGTTATTTTCTTAATTTCAGATAAAAATGCCAATTTGTATCTTGATAACGGCACAATCATTTCGGGTGACAAAAAAGATTATGAACATATATTCTTTGAAAAAAACGGCAATACAACACAATTTGTATTTCTAACAAAAAAACTTGCCGATAAAAGCTGGCTTTTAAAAGATAAAATAATTTTCAATGCGGATTATGTATTACAAAACGGTGCAGCTGCCGTTAATAAGAATACGGAAATTGCTTATTTTGACTTAATACACGGATTTTCTAAAAAAGGCTGTGTAATTAATGAATTTAAAGTCAATGAAAAACCGAAAGAGTTAAAGATTACAAATGTAGAATTTTGTTCTCCCGAAATTGATTACAATTATGATTATTCAAGCTGGGCAAAATGCAAAGAAGGAGAAAAATGCGACTTGCTTTCCTGCGGTTTGTATGATGAATTTATTTGGTACAAAACAAAAATTCCGAATGATTTAACAGAAATTACGCTTAGTGCAAGACATCTTTTTGCGGTTTATATAAACGGAAAAGAAGTTATTAACAGAAACAGTTATAAAATCGAAAAATTGCAGGAAGTTCCTGAAACCATAGGTGTTCCTCTGAACAAAGATATTTTAACAAAACAAACTAATGAATTGACGATACTTGTACAAAATCTTGGATTTGATAAAGGGTTTTCGGGTGATACAAATAATCCAAGAGGCCTCGTATTTATTGAGACAACGCCTAAAATACCTTTGGAATTTTCTATCTGTGATAAATTATCAATAGAAAGAGGAAACAACAAAAGAAGTGACAATCCTTATTTAACGAAAATTACGGCAAATTTTGACGTAGAATTTAAAAATAATGTATTTTTTGCAAAGTATATTTCGTTAGAAAACTTCCGTTGCAGGCGTGCAACATTATTTTTAAACGGTGTTAAAATAGGAAGATATATAAAAAGAACTCATGTTCAAGAAAAATTTTATTTAATTAATGAATTTTTGAAACCGCATAATACATTGGAAATAGTGGTTTGGGAAAAAGATAGGAACATCAAATCGGCGTGGGACTTTAAATCCGAGATGAAAAATGTTAAAATAATATTAGGTACCTATGATTCGTACCAAATATTTAAATAGAATGAGGCGGAAGATGGCAATTGTACCGGAATTTTTAATAAAAAGAATTTATCAGAAAGGTTCTCTTAAAGAAGTTGAGAACGGGGCAAGTATTGTATTGAAAAATGTTTTAGGTCCGGGATTAATCAGCGGATTCAATTATGTAATAATTAATGGCATTAAATTTGAACCATCTGAAGTAAAATTTGTTACAAACGGAAAAGAATTATTAGGTACGGATGTTTCAGAAGAGAATCCTGTTGTATTTAGGCTCGGACAATCCGGAACTCTGGTTGTGTCAGGCAAAAATTGTATTAAAGACGGAATTAATAAAATTGTTATTGAGGCGATGAACCCTGAGGCAGGTGTTGTTCAATTAAATGTTGAGGACATTGTTTCATAGATATAGATATTATTTGTGCGGGGAAATGATGGATATAAATAAAAAGAAAAAACTTGCAGCAAGTTTGTCAATGTTGTCAAATGTGATTCTGACTATGCTTAAATTCTTTGCGGGAATAGTTTCCGGAAGTATAAGTATTATATCTGAGGCGATTCATTCTATTAGTGATTTTATGGCTTCGGTTATAACTTTTTTCTCTGTAATAAAATCCTCTGAGCCTGCCGATAAAGACCATCCGTACGGACACGGAAAATATGAGGATATGGCGGGTTTTATTGAGGGAATATTAATTGTTGCGATAGCACTGCTTATTATATATAAATCCGTTAAAAAAATAATAGTCGGAACTTTGCCGGAATTTGAAAGTGATTTGGGTATTGCAGTAATGCTTCTGGCAGTTGTTATGAACTTTATCGTAAGTACAATCTTAATCAAGGTCGCAAAAAAATCAAATTCAATCTCTTTGTATGCGGACGGAGAACATTTAAGGGCAGATGTGTATTCATCTCTCGGGGTTCTAGTCGGGTTGGTTTTGATTAAAGTTACGGGTTACGCAATTCTGGACCCTATTATTGCAATCTTTGTCGCATTTGTAATATACAGAACGGGATATACAATATCAAAACATGCTTGGCAGAATCTTCTTGACTATTCGCTTCCCAATGAAGATATTGATAAAATAAGAAATATTGTTATAAACTATTCAGATACTCTGCAAATTACGAATTTAAAAGCACGCCAAGTAGGCCCTACGGTTGACATTGATTTGGTATTGCGTTTCCCGGCAGAGACTTCTATTTGTGAGTGTCATAAAATCTGTGATGACATAGAAAACAATATCAAAGAAATTTATATAAATTCTTCGATTTCAATACATGCAGAGCCGGTTTGTTACAAAAAGGACTGTAAAAACGACTGTGTTAAGAATTTTCAGTTAAGAAATTAGTATTCTGATGCAAAACCTTTAACCAGCATAGTTAATACTTTTTCAATAAATTCAGCTTTTTTCTTGCAGTCTTTAATATCTTTTTCAAGTTCGCTGTCGAGTTTTATGATTTTTTCCTGTTTCATAATTGAACCTCACAATACTACATATTTAATCACATATAATATATCGGCATTTTTTTGAAAAACTTTAGTTTTTTTTGTGAAATTGTTACATAATTTTACAAAGCATAAAATATTAAGAAACATTAAGAAATGTTAAGTTCGCCGATATTTTTTTAATTAACAAAAATGTAGTAATTACAGTATAAAATGAAAATATTTGCGAATATTTTAAAATTTTTTGTAAATTTTTTTTAATAATGTGAAATTTCTTTTTTTTCAAAAACTTTATATATAAGTATACATAAATAGAGAGGATATTAATAATGAGAAAAAACATTTTCCTTTGCACCCTGGTAGCAGTATTTGCGTCAATGCAGATATCTTATGCTGACGGATTGGCCAATGCTTCAATCAGTTCAACACAAGGCGGATTTGTCGGAATGGAAAACGGTACAAATTCTGCAACATTAAATTTCAACGGAAATGCTACTGTTGATTGGAACAGACTGCATGTTGGCTCAAATGAAACATTAAACTTTAATGCAGTTGACGGAGCAAGCGGTTTAACAGTATTAAACAGGGTTACAGGGCAGTTTTCAAACATATACGGTACAATTAATGCAAATAGCGGAATCAGTCATTTAATACTTTCCAACCCGCACGGTATAATTTTTGATGGGGCTAATTTTAATGCCGCAGGTGATGTAACATTAACAACGCAAAAATTGGCACCTCTGATGAGTGCTGACGGCGTGGAGATGTACGGATATACCGGTGTAAACGAACTTGCTACACGTCAAATAATGACCAAACACTCTAACTTTAATGTCGGCGGTACGTTAAAAATGGTAGGACCGAAGCTTTTTCTTATACATTCTAATATGAATACACCGAATTTTAAATTAGTTACCGCAAACGGATGTGACTTCCTTGTAAATAATTATGAAGGCGGCGGTTCGCGCGGTGTACTTATGAGAGCAGTAAGCGTGAACGGTGATGTTTATATTACGGCTGGAGAAGACCCGACAACAATTAATGCAGGCTCAAATGTAGACGGTCGTTTAGAAATATGGTCAAATGGCAACGTGAGCATTAATTATCGTAACACAGGTAATATTCCGGAAATGAATGTTGATTCATTATATGTTCGCAGCTTAGGTAAGGCGGGTAACTGTACGGTAAAAGTAGGAAATTTACGCACCGGTACAGGCTCTTTCCAAGCAAGCAGTGCAAATGGTGACGTAATTGTGCGTGATATACACGTCAATCCAAGTAAAAAAAGTGCTTGGACAACAATTGATGCAGGTAGAAACGCAGTTCTGCTCGGAAATAATACAATAAACAGTAATTTCTATGTTTTGGCAGAAAAAGGAGATTTGATAATAGGCAATCAGAATATAGCTCCTGAATCAATTCCGGGACAGTTACTTATAAGCGGATCTCCGAATCGTGTAACATTATCGGCAAGTCGTGGTAACGTAATTATTAAAGATGATATAAACTCCTCTGCCAGCAACTTTACCATTAATGCAGGTAAAAATATAATAACTGCCGCAGGCGACGGTGCTGTTAACGGTGAAACAGCTATGATAACATCAAGCGCATCATCCAGTTCATTAAATGCAAATAAAAATAACGGATACATCGGCGCAGTGGAAGATTCTGATGCTCTTAACAATTTTATGAATAACAATACTCCAATTGATGATTCAGTCAAAGGCTATATGAACTTTAGCGGAGCCAGAGCATGGATAAATGCAGGCGAAGCTCGTATTAAAGCTCACAATGATTTTGTTGTCGGGGGCAGTTATGATGTTCCAAGCCAAATCAAAAAATTGTATGTAACTGCAGTTGATGAGAATGATCCATTGGGGGCAAGTATTACTATTCGTCCTAATGTAGAATCCGACGAAGTAATTATCGGCGAAGAAACAAAAGAACTCTATGTACCGCAAGAATCAAGAAGTTATGACTTGAAGTTTACAAATATCCGTGATAACGAATTAACAGAAATTGATGCAGATCAGGCATTAACTTACGAAGACTTTAATGCTGCAGGCGGACACAATGACGGGGTACAAACTCAGTCGAATACTTGGGTAAATGCTCCGACAGAACCGGACAGAATGCAAGCAGGTAGTCCTAAAGGAGTTGCAGAAAGTGCACCCGAGCAAGTAGTTATTGACGAAGATTTTGTAGCTTTGAACAAAAGTAATGAAGGCATACAAAACAAATTAAATGTTTCGCTTGATACTCCGGTTGAACCAAAAGAAAAGCAAGTCAAAAAACTTGATAAGACTATATCTTCTGAGCTCAAAACATTACCTATGATGACAAGCAAAAAGAGAAAATAAGCAATATTATACAGAAAAAAGGATGACTTTTTAAGTCATCCTTTTTTATTTTTTACATAAAATATTTTATTAATACTATATTTTAATAGTTTAATTTTTATTGGCACTTTCTTGTACCGGCAAGAAAGTGCCGTAAAGAACCTCCCGAGCGGAACTTCGCTCATTAATCAATTGTACGGTTCGACTTCAGCGGGTAAACTCGCTACGCTCAAACAATACCCGCTCTGTTGTTGTCTCACCTACATTGATTATTCGCTCCGTTATGCTCGGATAAAACAGTTACCCACCCGCAGTTGTAGCCAAACAAGCTTGGACAACTGCTCCCTCCCTAATTAGGGAGGGTTTGGGTGGGTAGCAACTGCGAGCGTGTGACGAAGTCACAATAGCGA
>JAEEGL012937036.1_pt1 | contig 15520 bp, 11 predicted proteins | sample 9134231 | NCBI WGS metagenome assembly JAEEGL01 (sample SAMN16246548, study PRJNA631951) | gut metagenome | biome: gut microbiome; feature: rumen; material: fiber-attached | host: Bos | place: Iran: Karaj | collected 2018-10
AGTTTCAGTATCGAATACAACAAATGTAGTTCCAGATAATTTATTATCATTAGAATTAAAACATACATTGATATTAGAATCACACATATCAAGTTCTACACCATATGCTGCTTTGAAAGGAACATAGTTTTTCTTTTCATCTTCTAATTCAGCAATGTATTTTTCAATTTCTTTAATTCCTTCTTTATTTTTTTCAGGATCTTGTTGTAATTCTTCTAATGTTTTTTGGTTTTCAGCTATATCTTCATCTATAGCTTTCTTTTTAGATTTATTATATTTTGTTACTTTACCAAATACTCCTGGGAATGCTTGACAACCATCATGATCAGTTATAGCAATACCAGCATGACCAAATGCAATAGCTTGATCTACAAGTTTTTCTTCATCAATAACTCCATCCATTTGTGACATCATTGTATGAGCATGTAATTCTACTCTTTTTTCTTTAGCGTCATCTTTTCTTTTTATAGTTGGATTATCAATTGGTTCATATGTATTAAATTGATAAACTAAGTCTTTTGCAAAATCATCATATCTTACTTGTCCAGTAAAATGATACCAATTACCTGGTTTTAATTCTTTACCTAATTTAGATAATTCTTCTTCATCAGAAGCAAATTTTTTACCCATGATTGAATATGTATTATCACTTATCTTAATTGTATCTAAATATGTAAAACCACCATCTCTTTTTCTTATGGTAGTTGGTTCATTATAAAAAACATATGCTTCAACATTAACTGCATTCTCTTCTTTAGTTAATGAAGAAATAGGAACAATTCCTTCTCTTTGATAATCAACTTTCTTTTTTGGAGTCCATTTCTTTTTTTCTTCTGTAACAATTGGTTCAGGAACAACTACTTCCCTTTTTTCTTTTTCTATTTTACTTTTTAAGAAAGCTCTTTCTTCTTCATTTATATTAATTACTAACTTATATCCAGGTATTCCCATATCATTCATTTCTTCAAATATACCTTTAGATAATTTAGTTAATAATTTCTTTTCAGCTTCACTTATAACATCTATTTTAATTATATTATCTTCAACAACAACAGAATCTTTATCTAGTGTTTTTAAAGATGAATTATCTTGAATTATTTTATCTAAATAATATAAGAAATAATCTAATACTAAATTAGAATCATAGTTAGAATATTTAATATTAATAAATATATGTTTAACATCATCTATACCATTTAAACATAATCTTTTAAGATTAGACATGGCATTTATAGAAACGATTTCTGATGATTCAAGATTAATTGTCCAAGTATTATCTTTAGAGTTAACAACACAGTTGATTAGTTTAACTTCATCAAAAGATGCAACATCATTAAAGTTGATTTTCTTAAAAAATCTTAGTAACTTATCATCCATGTTATCATCTCCTAATTCCTTACTAAATATTATACAAAAATAAAGAGCCTAGACAATTCTAAACTCTTAAATGGGTCAAATTTTCACCATCTTGTTAAATCACTGTTGTTATATCCTATCTCTCTGTTGCAAAAAATTCATCATGTCTAGTTGTAATATCTTTGCTGTTTTTCTATCAACCAATTTACCCATCTACAGAAGATTTATTAACCTTCCTTAAACAATATAACATAGTTTACTTTTTAAAATCAATAGAAAATTAAAAAATAAAAGAAGAAGTATTAAACTTCTTCTTGTTCTTCATCTTCGTTATTAACAAAGTTAATAATTTTATCTGCAATAAGATCTTTGAAATCATCGATTAATGCATCATATTTTGCTTTATCTTCTACAGGTTTTAAATATTCTTCTCCTTCAGCATTGATTGCTTCGAAGATTAAATATTCATCTGTAGGAGTATCATCTTGTAATATTCTAACTGAATAAACAAATCTTGAATTATCCTTTGTTAATTCTTCTAATAATAAGTATTCTTGACCATTTTCAAGAGTAACAATATTTCCAACCTCTGTCATTTCATTCTCTCCTTTTTATTACATTCTTAAGCCTTGATCTTCTGTATTTAATGATGCACTTAATTGATCATATAATTCTTGGAATTCTGGATGATTTACTACAAACTTTTCAGCTTCTTCTGGATGAGTCTTCATTAAGTCTGGTAATGTATCTTGAACACTGTCAATTGTAGCTTCCATATAAGCTTGTAATTCTTCTGAAGTAGGTCCTTCTTGAACTGGAGCTTCTTCAGCAACAGTAGCTGATGGAACTGATTGTTCTTCAGCCATTACAGCTTGAACACCTTCTGCTAGTAAATCTTCATTAGGTGCCTCTTCTCTTCCTTCAGTAGTAGCATTAAGAATTGCTTCTTGAATGTCTAATCCTTCATCTTCAGAAGGAGCAGCTGGTGTAGGTTCAGCTTCAGGTTGATCTAATTGAACATCTTCACTTTCTACTTCTGGAGCAGTTTGTGCAGGTGCATCTTGATCTAAATTATTTTCGTTTGATGGAACTTCTTCATCAACTGGTTGTTCTTCAACTTGAACTGCAACTTCTTGTTCATCATGAACTATAGTATCAGGAGTTGCAAAACGTTTATCAATCCATGATCTTAATCTTCCTTTTTTAGGAATTGTAACACCGCCTAAATCATCGAACAAGCATTCAAGATTTTCGAATGATACTTTTTTAAGATCTCTTCTTTCACTAATTCTACGATCTTTGAAGTTCCATAATAATCTAGTTGTATAGTCTTTAGAATCAATTTCTTCAATTTTATCTTTATATTCTTCAGTAATCTTATTTCTATCTTCTACAACTTTTTCAGCGTCTTCAAGATTAACGTATTCTTCTAATTTAGTATCTAAGAAACGTGCTTGGCATGCTTCTTTAACTTCTGGAGTCCATTCAACATTTAAATCTACATCTTCATTAGCATCAATTAAATGAACTTCATTTGTATGATTGAAATATAATTCATCAATCTTTAATCCATAAGGAGCATATAAATCACTTAATTTTTCGAAGTAAGTATCAGCTGCTTTATCAATTTGTTTTTGTTTATATCTAGCATTTACTGTACCTTCGCCTCTAGTTTTATTATCAGCAATTTTATCAAGAACTTCTTGAGCTCTAGCTCCACCGATTTCTTTAATTTCTTCATTACTTAATTTAACAGTTGGATTCTTTGGATCTACAAATCCGATTTCATAATGATCATCGTTAAGTATGTATCCTACTTTTAATCCCATGTCTTTAGCAAGTTTTTCTAATTTGTGTTTTCTACCAAGTGTAGCAGCATGAGGTAATTGAGATAATATTGTAGCAATACCACAAGTACCACCAAATGCAAGTGCAGTAGCTATCATTGGATTAGTTAAAGCAACACCAAATGTTCCTAAAGTCATAACTGTAAGAAGAACTCTCTTTGTCTTAGTCTTTGACATTAATTCTTCATTATATCTCTTTAATTCAGGATTTTGAGCTAAAGCTTGTTTGCTTGTAGCTCCTACCTTTAATGAAGGATTAAATGTAAATGGTCTAGCACTTACTACTCTATAACCTTTATCATTGTTTTTATCAGGTTCTTCTGGTTCTGGTTGTTCTGGTTGTTCTCCATCTTTTTCAGGTTCTTCTGGTTCTGGTTGTTCTGGTTGTTCGCCATCTTTTTCAGGCTCTTCTGGTTCTGGTTGTTCTGGTTGATCACCATCTTTACTAGGTTCATCTGGATTTGGTTGATCTGGTTGATCACCATCTTTGCTAGGTTCATCTGGATTTGGTTGATCTGGTTGATCTCCATCCTTCTTAGGTTCATCATCAAGATCAATGTTATTTCTTAAATCATCTAATAATTGATCTTGTTTAACTAAACCATTAGCATATTCATATATGAACTTAGATACTTCAACGTGTTTGAATGTATCAACACCGTTTTCTGATTTTTGATATTCAAGTCCTTCTGGAGTAACTTGAGCAATACGGAAATTATAACGAGCTACAGTATTTAAGTCTAATCCAACTGAGCCAGCGGCTACAGTTAAGATTAAATTCTTAACAACTTGAGCAATTTGTTCATAGGAAACATCTTTATAATCTCCAATAGTTTTAGTTTTAGTAACACCATTTACAACAATTGATGTAACAATCTTTCCATCTGAATCTAAGAAGAATTCAAATCTTGGAGTACTCTTTAAAGCATCCATAGAACGTTTCTTCATTTCATTTTCAAGGTCTGCCATTTGAGCAGCTTCCTTTTTCATATCTATTTCTAAATCAATAATATCTTTTTGATTAATGCTATATGCATTAAAGTTATAATCAAATGTAGGCATTTTTTGTAGAAGGCTTTGTTTTTGACCAATTTGATGACGTAATTCAGAAAGACGATCATTTATTTCATTTTTTCTTTCAACGTATTTTTTATATTCTTCGTCGTATTCTTTCTTTCTTTCCTTACGTTCAATTTCTAATTCTAAGTTTTCTAATTCAACTTCAAGTGGAGCTATTTCATCTCTTATAGCTTCAATTTCAGCATTAATTCTCTTGTTGTTTTCAGCAACAGCTTCACGCTTAGCATTAAACTCTGCGTCAAAATTATTTCTTCTATCAGATATTTTTTCTCTTAAGTTTGCACGTAAATCATTAAAGTATTCATAGAATTCAATAAAGTCCTTTAAGCTTTCAGCATATTCTTTTGCAGCTGAATCTCCAGCCTTTCTTTGCTTTTCAGCTTGTTTGTAAGCAGCTTTGATTTGTTTCATTACATCAGCATCAATAAATTTATTGAATGTATCATCCATTCTCTTTAATTGATTATCTACTGCATTTAATTTTTCTTCTATATTCTTTCTATAGTTAACTGCTTTTTGATATCTTTCAAACATAACATCATCATATTCAGTTCCATAGTTATGGATTTGATGATATTCTTCTGGACTTAATTCTTCATAATCTTTGTTACGTGCTTCTTCAGTGAATCTATTCATTTTTTCTTCTAGTTCACTGATTGAGAAATCTATATTTTCATCACTTTCTAAAAGTTCACGAATTTCTCCATCTGGTCTTTTTAAAGAATCTTGTAATTCTCTAAAAGCTACAGCTAGTTCTTCTCCTTCTACTGTTAAATCATGTAGTAATTCATTCATTACTAATTCTTGATTTACTTTTTGTTCTGCGTTATTCATACTAATTCCCTCCACACTTTTTAAACTTTGCTTGCTATACTACTATTTTACGCCATCTTTGTCAAATAATTCTATGCAAACAAAATCTATATAGTGACCTACTATACATAAATATTTTATCAAAAATTAACAGGCGTGTATACAAAAAAACGACTAATTTTACAAAAAATTAGTCGATATTATCTAATCTTACACTAACTAGTTTAGAAACTCCGGATTCTTGCATTGTTATACCATATAAATTATTAGCATATTCCATAGTTCTCTTCTTATGTGTAATGATTACAAATTGTGATTTGCTTTCATAATTTTTGATATAAGTACCAAAGATATCAACATTAGCTTCATCCAATGCTGCTTCTACCTCATCTAATATACAGAAAGGTACAGTTCTTATATTTAAAATACTAAATAATAATGCTATAGCAGTAAGTGTCATTTCTCCACCAGAAAGTGTTGTCATATTCTTTAAAGACTTTCCAGGAGGACATGCATCAATGTCTACACCTGTATTTAATAAATCATCAGGTTGAGTAAGTACAAGTTTTGCATTACCACCTTTAAATAATTTCTTGAATACTTCACCAAATTCAGTATTAACTTGATTAAATGTAGTTTCAAATCTTTCAATCATTGTCTTATCTAAATCATTAATAACTTCTAATAAATCATTTATAGCATTATTTAAGTCATCTCTTTGATCAGTTAAGAATGTATATCTTGTATTTACTCTTTCAAATTCTTGAATAGATCCAATATTTACTTCTCCTAAATCTCTGATTTCTCTCTTTAAATAATTTACTTTAGATCTAGCTACATCTTCATCTAAATCTAATACATAATCAGCTTTAGCTTTTTCAAAAGTCATTTGATATTCTTCACTTAATCTATTAAGTAAAGTATCTAATTTAATATCCATCTTTCCGATAGATATTTCTAGTTCTTTAATATCATTTAACTTCTTATTATATTCTGAATTAGCTTTTTTATTAATAAGTTCTAATTCTTCTATTTCATTTAATAAATCATTCTTAGTTGATTTATATTCATTTAATTTATTTTGTGTTTCTTCTTTCTTAACTGAAACATCTAAATATTTCTTTAATACTTCATCTAATTCTTTATCTAATTCATCTTTAATTACATTAGATGTACCATTTATTTCATCTTGTACATTTTTTAATTTAGATTTATTAGATTCTAATTCATTATTCTTTAATAATAATGCTTCTTGTTTAGATGTTCTATTACCTTTAAGTTCAAATAACTTATTTTGTAATATTTCTATTTCATTATCTATGTTAGCAATAGAAGCTTGTAACTTTTCTTTTTCAGAAGAAACTATAGATAAATCCTTTGTACATTTTTCAAGTTCAATTCTATCATTTAATGCTCCAGATGAATTCTTCTTGAAACCACCTGTCATTGAACCACCTGTATGTAATAATTCTCCATCTAAAGTAATTACTCTATATCTATAATCTAATTTCTTACCTAACTTATTCATTGAATCAATATTATCAACAATTAGAGTATTACCTAATTGATTATCAATAATATTGTCATACATAGGATTATATTTAACTAAGTTAGATGCTACATCTATAAATCCAACCACTTCTTTAGCTTGAGATAATACTGAATCATCCACTCTTCTACCTTTAATAATAGAAAGTGGAAAGAATGTAGCTCTACCTAATTTATTATCCTTTAAATAATTAATAGCATTAGTACCACATTTTTCATCATCTACTACTACAATATTTTGATTAGCACCTAATGCTGTTTCTATAGCTGTAGTATATTTTTCATCTACTTCTATTAATTTAGTTAATACATTATGTATTCCTTTTAATCTAGGATTATTAAGTACTGATTTAACCGCAAATGGTAATTTTGTATCATTTTCAATTGAATCATTTAATATATTAATTCTATTCTTTAAACTTAATTCTTGAGATACTTTATTATTAATTTCAGATACTACTGTATTCTTTTCTAATATAGCTTTTTTATAATCATTTTCATATTTTTCTATATCAGCATTAATAGTTTCTATTTCTTTAGATTTATTTTTAATATCTCCTTCTAAAGCAGTTATAGTTTTCTTAAATTCTATTTCATTATCTTTTAAAATTAAAATATTATTTTGTAGTTTTTGATCATCTACTTTATATTTCTTTCTTTCAGATATAACTTGTTTCTTAGTTTCTAATTCAGCAAGTTCTTTATTTAAAGTTATTAATTCTTCACTTAGTTTAGAAATGTCTTCATCTAATTTAATATTTTTAGTTTTTAAACCTTCCAATTTAGATGAATCTACAGATGAAGAATTATCCATCTTTAATAATTCTTCATTAAGAGTTTCTAATCTAGTCTTAGATTCAGAATAAGTATTATTTATATTATTAATATCACTTGCTAATAATGCAATTTCAATACCTTTTAATTCATCTTTATATTCAACATATTTTTTAGCTATTTCAGCTTGTTCTCTTAATGGATTAATATTAACTTCTAATTCATCAATTACTAAGTTAACTTTTTCTAAGTTATCATTAGTATTATCAAGCTTTCTCATTGTTTCTTCTTTACGCTTCTTGTATTTTAATACACCAGCAGCTTCTTCAATGATTGCTCTTCTATCTAAAGGTCTACCTTTTAAGATTTCAGCAATCTTACCTTGACCAATTATAGAGTATGAATCAGGAGATGAACCAGAGTCTATAAATAAATCAGTTATATCTTTCTTTCTAACCTTAGTATTATTTATATAATATTCATTTTCACCTGTTTTATATACTTCTCTTTTAATTTCAATTTCATCAAATTCACTTGCAAGATAATGATCTCGATTATCAAAAGTTAAAGATACCCAAGCTCTAGTTGAAGCATCACGCGAAGAAGATCCTTGGAAGATTACATCAGTCATTGAATCTCCTCCACGGATTTCTTTTAAAGACGATTCACCAAGTACCCATCTAACAGCATCTACTACGTTAGACTTACCAGATCCGTTTGGACCTACTATACCTGTAATTCCATCTCCCACTTCAATTTCTATCTTATCAGCAAATGATTTAAAACCATGTGCTTTGATACTTAATAATTTCACGTTAATCACCCAGCCATCTTGTCTATAGCGTCTCTTGCAGCTGCTTGTTCAGCTTCTTTTTTATTTTTACCAGTACCTACTCCATATTTAATATTATCAACATATACTTCTACTTCATATGTTTTATCATTTTGAGGTCCTATTTCATTTATTATTTTATATTCAATAGTTCCTTTATCCATTTGAACCATTTCTTGTAAATATGATTTTGAGTCTGTATAAAATTTAACATTCTCCTCAACATAAGGTGCGATGATATTAATAGCATATTTCTTAGCAACAGAAAAACCATGTTCTAAATAAATAACAGCTAGAACAGATTCAAAGCAATCAGCAACAATACTTTGAGTATTTTGATCTACTCCATTTCCAACTCTTATATGTGGAGTCAATCCAATTGAATTAGAATATTCAAATAATGCTTCTTCACATACATATGATGCTCTTACTTTAGTCATTTCTCCTTCTTTACCATTTGAATGAAGATAAAAATAATCTGAAGTTGCAAGTTCTAAAACTGCATCTCCTAAAAATTCTAATCTTTCATATGAAGGAACTCCATGTTCATTTGAATATGAAGTATGAGTTAATGCTTGCATTAATAAATCTTCATTTTTGATTGTAATTCCTCTTGATTCTAAGAAATTCATAATCATCACCTTACAACATTATACAAAAAAGATGCCCTTATATCTAGATTAAATTTTTAATATTTGGTATATTTGTGTTGTAAAGAGGGATAATTATATGAAATTCAAAAAAATTATATTATTAATATTGATAGGAGTTATAACTATAACAGGATTAACTGGATGTGGTTCTAAAAAGATTGAAAAAGCTAAAATACTTACAACTACATATGCTCTTCAATATTTAGTAGAAAACTTAATTACAAATCCAGCTAATGTATCTACAATTTATCCAGCAGGAGTTAATACAGATGACTATACTCTTACTGATAAACAAATAAATACATTTGCTAAAAAGAATTCATTCTTTGTTTATAATGGTTTAACTAAAGAAAGAAAAATAGCATTAAATTTATTAAATACAAATAAAAACTTAATCGTAGTTGATTGTTCTAAAGGTATGAATGTTATTAACAATGTTGATGAATTATTCATTTCCCCTTCTAACTATTTAATGTTAGCGCAAAATATGAAAAATGATTTTATTGAACAAACTACATCAAGAGTAACTAAAGAAGAAATTGAAAAAAAATATGAAAAATTAAAATTAACTATTTCAACATATGATGCATCTTTAAAAGAAATTGCATCACTTGCTCCTAACAAAACTATTATAGTTGGTAATAATGCATTCTTATTCTTACAAAAATATGGATATGATGTATTAACTGTAGCTGATCAAGATAATGGTAATAAAAACGATATGCAAGCTGCTAAAGAAGCTATAAAAAATAAAAAAGCAAATTATGTATTTGTATTATCTACAGATGAAGAATCAGAAAATGTAAAAAAATTAGTTGAAGCTGGTGCTGAAAAAATTGTTATTACATCAATGAAAAATTTATCTGAAACAGATAAAAATGCAAATGTTAACTATGAAACAATCATGACTAGTTTCATTGAAAATATTAGAACTGAGGTATACAACTAATGAAGAAAACACTTTTAATAACTCATGTTGATTTAGATGGTGTTTCTCCTATTATTCTATTAAATTTAACTGGTATTAAATTTGAATACAAAAATGTAGAAATAGTAGATTTAGACGAAACATTACATGAATTAATTGATACAGATAAAATAAAAGAATATGAGCAAATATATATTACAGATTTAACGGTTCCTGAATGGGCATATGAATGGTTTAAAGAAAATAATACTAATATAAAGGTATTCGACCATCATGAAGTACATTTATATGGGAATAACTACCCTTTTGCAACTGTTAAAGTTAACTTAGGGAATCATCAAACATGTGGAACTGAATTATTTTATGAATATTTAAAAGATTTATATCCTGCATTAAATAATAAAAAAGTTAAACAATATGTAGACTATGTTACTGAATTAGATACATGGCATTTTACAAGTGATATTCCTAAAGAATTAGATTCACTTAAAAATACATATGGTACTAAAGATTTTATCAAGACAATTACTAGAAGATTAAAATCAAAGAAAGAAACATTTGAATTTACTCCATTTGAAAAGAAGTTTACTAAACTTAAGAAAGCTGAACTTCAAAGATATATGGAAGCTAAAGAAGAAAAAATGTTACTATATGAAATAAATGGTAAAAAATGTGGTGTAATATTTGCCGAAAAAAATAAATCTGAATTAGGAAATTATATATCAGTTAATCATCCTGAATTAGATTTAGTACTAATGTTAGATGCTTCATCTAGAATAAGTTATAGAACTAATAGAGATGATGTTAATGTATCAGACTTTGCTATTCAATATGGTGGAGGCGGTCATCAAAAAGCATCTGGTTCTAAATTTGATGATGAAGATAGAAACAAAATTATTGAAGAATATTTCAAAGGTGCAAAAAGACTAGAAAAGGAAGAAGAAAACTAGTCTTTTTTATTGACTAAGCTTATTAAAACTTGTATAATTAGTTTAGTCGTTTTGGAGTAGTACTCAAGAGGCTGAAGAGGGATCCCTGCTAAGGATTTAGGTCGGCGAATGCTGGCGCGAAGGTTCAAATCCTTTCTACTCCGCCATTAGACTATAAGATGAACTTAGTTCATCTTTTTTTCATGCAATAAAAAAAGAAGCAATATGCTTCTTTTTATTTTTCACTTTCAGGAATATCTACATGTTTAGATGCTGGTTCCATTAATACTTCTGGATGTTTAAACATATATTCTAATAGTTTTAATGCTTTAACAAAATAGAAGCCATCAGCAATTCTTTCATCAATAGTAGCACCTATTTCCATATAATACTTACCATTTTCTTCTACTATTTCACCAAATGTAATTAATGAAGAAGCAGTACCAAAGTTTGTTAAGTTATGATAAATAGCTCCAGTTTTAAATGTACCTAGATTAGATACAATAGCTGAAGAATAGTATAAATTATCTTCTACTAAAGATTTAGGTAAACAACCTTTTCTATCCATGAATTTTAATAATTCAATAAGAGGTACTCTAATAATATTTGGTAACATACCAACTTTATCTACAAAGTTATCTAGTCCACCATGGTTAGCATTTCTAATCTTTTTTACTTTGTTATATACAAATTCAGATACATTTAATACAGTATCATTTTCTTTAATTGGAACTACAGTTAATAGTTCAACTGAATCATCTTCAAATTTTTCTTTAGCAACAAATGCTATAATTACATCATCATGCATGAACATTTTTCTATCTTGAATATAATAATTCATTTTAGGTCTAGAATATAATGTTTTACCTAATAAAAATACTAATCCATGAAATAATGTTGTATTTGGATGTTCCTTCTTAAGTTTTCTCATATACTTATAGAATTCTGTAACATCTAACTTTCTATTCATATAAACAGCTGCATTGCATCTGTTCGGTTTAAAATCAGCATTTAAAATTGCCATTCCTGTATGAGGTGCTTTAGTTCTTTTCATATAAAATCTCCTATCTTGTATAATGTCTTATCACTAGTATTATAACACACAAGCTAATTATTAATACAACCCATTCTATTAACTCTTTTTCATCTATTTCTATTTTATTCTTTTCTTTTTTAGGTTCTTCTACAGTATTAGTAATTTTCTCTACTACATCAATTTTAGGTTCTTTTATAACTAATAAATCATTTATTTCATTATAGTTAATATCATATGTATTTAATCTATAATTATATGCAGATACATATATACCATTTGAATAACTATCAGGTCTAAAATCAGATACTTGATATCCTACTAATAAATAATTATTATCAATGTCTAATATATACCATTTATTATTTACTTTAACTATATTATATTTTCTAGTTATTACATTACGACTAGTTCTAGTATATATATATGATTCTATATCTAAATTGGATAACATAAATTGAGTTAATAAATATGTTTCATTTATTTTATGATTGAATAATCCATCATATATAGAATTAGATTCATCTTTAGTAATATTATCTTTTATATAATTAATAACTAAATATATTTTTTCATTATCTGTTAAACTACTATATTTACTATTCAACTTATTACCAAATTCTTTTACTTTATTATATTCATCATTTGTAATATTAGTCTTAACATCTAATATTAATTTATTATCTTCTACTTTAGAAGATAATAATTCATTCTTTTCTACTATATCTTTATAAGTGAATACATTTATATGTCTATTAGGTATTAAATATGCATCATTTAAATATTGATTAATATAATTAATATCTACATCATTTGTATATTCTAGAGTATATATGTTAGATACTCTATTGGTAAAAATACTATCAATTTGATCTACCATATCTTCATTAGATGTACATAAGGCATTTACATTGAATGTAAGACACATTAATAATATGACTAAGATAGAATATCTTTTCATATATATCACCTTTCTATTTTAATTTAAAGCATGCTTGAGTAGCTGTTGTATCACCTATACAAACATATGTAGGTAAACTATCAGCTGGATAATTGAAATATCCTGTAACAGTGGCAGTATTACTATTATTTAAAGTATCATTTGAATATCCAAAGAAACCTATAAAGAAATCTCCACCATTTAAACTAAATTTCTTTTCTTTTAGTTCATTATAGAATGTAACATTAGTAATTGGTTTTACTGTTTGATCATCACTTAATTCAGGTCCAGATACAGTATATTGTAAAACACCTACAGCTAAACCATCACGATATGTTTTATTATCATAGTTTTCCATGAACTTAGCTGCTTCTTTTTCATCAAATAATTTATCTAAAGTAACATCAATTAATACATCCATATTATTATTATCAGATAATGTAGCTAATCCTGTTGAGCCAATTGATCCAGGTTCATCTAAACTAGTCTTAATACCTTTATTAACACGTTTTTCAGTTGTGGTTGTTGTTGTTGTGGTTGTAGTTGTTGTACTACATTCATTTTCTTCACAATTGAATGTTGTCATAGTTGTTGTTGTAGGAATATTATTTGGATTATTATTACCTTGTAACAAAATATAAACTATGAAACATAATAAAATTACAATTAATCCCATGATTAATGCAATCATCATAGTTTCAGACATTTTCTTTCTAGGTTTAACTTCATCTTTAGTTCCATCAACTTTAGATACTACTCCAATTGTATTTGTATTAGTATCAACATTCTGTATTAGTTGAACTCCAGTTGCTTGATTAGTAGTTGGTGCAAATACTCCCGGATCTACAGGAGATTGAACTGGAGGCATATTACTTGTAGTAACACTTTTAGTTTGTTGAACTGGTTTTTCTTTTATTACTGATGTAGCATCAACAATTGTATTGGTAAATCCACCTACATTTACTACTGTAGTTTCTAAATTAGGATTTGTATTAACAGTAACTTCATCATTTTTATCAAAGTTAACAGAAGGACTAATTTCTACTGCTTCCTCTTCAACTGGTTTAGTAGTTACCTTAACTACTCTCTTAATTACCTTTTTAGGTGCTTGATTAGTTTTTAAAGTTAATGTCCCAGGAGTTGTATTAACTGGTCTATCAGTTCCTTCATAAGGATCTACATATTCTTCTACTCCGGATGATTTAATAACAAATTCATCATCCGGTAAATTTATAAATGTATCACTTCCTGTGAAAGCAAATTGAGTATTACAAATTGGGCATATAATAGAGCCTTCTTTTATCTCTGAATTACAATTAGGACACTTCATTATATACACCACCTATTCTATAAAATAATATCATATACACACCTATTTTTCAATAAATATGGCATATATGTTATAATGTTCTTAGGTGATAATATGAAACATAAAACATATAAAATAGAGGAACCTAAAAAAGATAATAATGTTATTTATCATGAATCATCTTATGAAGCTACAATGAGAAATAAACCATATATAATTCCTGCTTCTAAATCAGGATCATATTCTAAATTAGAAAAAGCAGAAAAACGTGAAAATAAAAAGTTAATAAAAGAATTAAAAGACTATACAAAAAGAGACATCTAAATGTCTCTTTTATTTTTTTCTTAATAATTTTCTATTAAATAATCCTACACTTTTTTGTAGTTTAAGTAAAAATAAACTTTTCTTACCTACTTCATGATATGTACTATGATAGTATAATTGGCTTTCTTTAAATAATTTGTATTTAGAAGCACTTGATATTACCTTATCAACTGATCTTGAATATAGATGTTTAACATTAACTTTATTACTAATTACAATCATTAAATCATTATCTCTTATTTTCTTACATAGAATTGGTCCTTCATAATATAAGAATACCTTTTCATCCATATAACCTACTTTTTTAAGATTATCTAATGTTATAAGATAAAATGCTAGTGAACTATTATCAATAAAGCTATAATCAGAAGAATAATAATCTTTATCATAATACATAAAACTATCTGGAATAAATTCTCTTACAATTGGTAATCCTAACATAAAATCAATTTTAGGACTAATATCTTTCCATCCACGATTAATCTTTCCTCTTTCCATTAAAGAAGGAACTACTAATCCAACTTTTTCATAAGATAATAGTTCTATTAATATATCTAGATCTTTTTCATCCATGATAACAATATCAGAATTAGATATAATTAAATTACAATTACCATATTTATCTTCTAAATATTTAGCAGCAACATTAATTGCAGCTGAATAACCTAAATTCGTATCATTAAAAATTTTATCAATCTTTTTATTTTTTATAGATTTAATTAAATTTCTTTCTTCTTCTCTAGAATTATTATCTACAATAAGAATATGATCTATATTTTTATAATCAACTACATTGTCAACCAAATGTTTAGTCGATTTATAATCATTATAATTAATAATAATTAAGCAATTCTTCATTATTATCACCACTATAAGTGTATCATAAATGTATAAAACATGCTATAAAACGACAGTTTTTTGTTAAAAATACAACATTTTATCATTTTTTTATAAAAATACGCATTTTTTGTTTGCATTTTGTCTTTTTTTTAAGTATAATGAATAAGTACTTAAACGAAATGTCTCCTTAGCTCAGCTGGTAGAGCAACTGACTCTTAATCAGTGGGTCTAGGGTTCGAATCCCTAAGGGGACACCATTTCGGACTCATAGCTCAGCTGGTTAGAGCGCACGCCTGATAAGCGTGAGGTCGGAG